>ERZ1673698.371-NODE-371-length-73642-cov-18.023020_pt1 | contig 73642 bp, 50 predicted proteins | sample MGYA00580228_ERZ1673698 | MGnify/ENA primary metagenome ERZ1673698 (study PRJEB41218, sample SAMN15661768) | gut metagenome | host: Homo sapiens | place: Canada: London | collected 2015-08-20/2019-03-30 | study: EMG produced TPA metagenomics assembly of... | reverse complement strand
AATGACAGGCAACTTACTTTTTTCTAAAGTATATTCGTCGAACTCACGTTATTTACTGCAAAGATACGAAATCTTACGGAAAATGAATTGGTTGTTTTTTTCGTTTGTTCTGTTTTTTATCAAATTATTTTCCGAGCGAATATGATTCGTCTTAAATAAAATAAAAACACCCAACTTTACATTCTTGGGTATAAAATTGGGTGTTTGTTTTATAATTTGCTGATTTTCAGCGTTTATTGCGGAGAGAGAGGGATTCGAACCCCCGGTACCTTGCAGTACGCCGGTTTTCAAGACCGGTGCATTCGACCACTCTGCCATCTCTCCTAAGATGCTGTATAGCGGTCTTAACGGGTGCAAAGATACGGAGTGTTTTTGATATGGCCAAGCGTTTTGGCGATTTTTTTTGCCGCGAGGGCGATTTTCTTGGATTTTAGGGGAAAATCGGGGATTATGAATTGGAGATAAGGGGATAAGACGCCAAGCGACAAGGGGAAAGGGAGGAGCCAAGCAACAAGGGAAGGGCTTGTCAGGCACAAGAAATGGCATAAGAAATAAAGGCCGGAACGACAGATGCCGCGAGAGTGATTCAACAGGCGGCTGGCGTTATGCCTGCCGCTCCGCCAAGTCAATGGCGCGACGGATGACGGGAGCCATGTCGTAATATCTGTATTCGGCCAGGCGACCGCCGAAGATGACATTCTTCTCTTGCTGGGCCAACTGCTGGTAGCGGGCCAAGAGGACGGAGTTCCGCTCGTCGTTGACAGGATAGTAAGGTTCCATGCCAGGTTTCCACTCCGTTGAATATTCGCGGGAGATAACAGTGAAAGGGTTGTCGTTGACGGCACTGCCGAAGGTCTCGAAGTGCTTGTGTTCGATAATCCGCGTGAAGGGTACGTCATGCGCCGTGTAGTTCACCACGGCACATCCCTGATGGTTACTCTCCTGCAATGTCTCATGTTCGAATCGAACGGAACGGTATTCGAGGGCCCCGTAACAATAATTGAAATAGGCGTCGATGGGACCGGTATAGACGATGTGCGCGGCCTCAGCGGTGAGGGCTTCGCGATGAAGGAAAAAATCGGTATCAAGACGCACTTCCGTTCCTTCAAGGAGGGCGTCGATGAGGGCGTTATAGCCAGCGGCGGGAATACCCTGGTGGGCATCGTTGAAATAGTTGTTGTCGTAAACGAAGCGCACAGGAAGGCGTTTGATGATAAAGGCCGGTAGCTGGGTACACGGACGTCCCCACTGCTTCTCGGTATATTCCTTCACGAGATGTTCATAGAGGTCCCGTCCGATAAGCAGCAGGGCCTGTTCCTCCAAATTCCGAGGTTCGTCAACCCCTTGCGCCTTCATTCGTTTAACAGCCTCCGCCCGTTGACTTTCAATACGCTGGCGTGCCTCTTCGGGAGTGACGACGCCCCACATCTGGTGGAACGTATTCATATTAAACGGAAGATTGAAGAGGCGGTCCTTATAGTTGGCAACGGGCGAATTGGTATAGCGGTTGAACGGCGTGAGGCCAGTGACAAAGCGCCACACCTCCTCGTCGGAAGTATGGAAGATATGCGCACCATATTGGTGTACGTTGATATTGTATATGCGTTCGCAATGGACATTTCCACCAGTGTGCTGGCGCTTGTCAATCACGAGGCAGCGTTTCCCACGTTGGTGCATGAGATGGGCAAAGGTGGCTCCGAAAAGGCCGGCGCCCACGATGAGATAGTCATAAGGTGTTTTCATGGTTTCTTCTTTCGTTTAACAAGTCCAAGAGCATATTGCCCCATCTCACGCAAAAGAGCGTCGTGCATAAAGGCCAGGGCGCCGACATAGACGATACTTCCGGTGGCGATGCTCAGCAAGAGCTGCATCCACACGTTGGGCATGCAGCCGCCAACGGCCCAGAGGGCAATCGCCATGAGAATACCGGCGGTGACATAGTGGAGGTGAACACGCTCAATGATGGAAAAAGGAATGAAGCGGCGTCCCCACGTGATCTGTATGATGAGCACCACCAGTTCGGCGGCAAACGTGGCGATGGCTGCCCCGTCTTGCGCCAACAGGGGGATGAGGGCAAAGTTGATGAGGAAATTAAAGAGGGCGCCGCCAGCCACACTCCAAATCACGATATTCTCCTTGCCCTGCGGATACAGCACTTGCAAGCCGAACATATTGGTCAGACTGATGAAGAGGATGATGGGGGCCGTCCAGCAGAGCACGCTCACCGCCGGCGTAAAGTCGGGACCGCAGAAGATGGCCACGATGCCCTCAGACACAGAGAGCAATCCTATCATGCAGGGCAGCGAGAGGGCCACCGTGAGCCTCAGCGTTTTGCGGCAGATGGCAGCAAATTCGTCCATGCGCCCCGTCTCGAAGAGATTGGCGCAGCGGGGTAGCATCACCGTACTGATAGAGGCCACCACGGAAAGCACAATTTGCGAGAGGCGATTGCCTGCGGTGTAATACCCAACGGCGGCGTCTCCTTTCATGAAACCGAGCATCATAACGTTGAGATTGAGATAGATGCTCGTGATGAGGTTGAACACGAAGATGTGGAGCGAGGGCTTCAGATGCCGCCACACGCGCAGTTCGCGCCACGGGATGGACTTCAGGGGGATGAACTTGCGCAGGTGAATGAAATTAATAATGTTGTTGCCGACGGTGGTGCCGACGATAACGAGAGCATAGATGAGCAAGTCGTCGGGGGTTTTCACAAAAAGGAAAAGGCCAAACACCACCCAGAAACGGAAGATAGTGGTGCGCACCGTCATAAACATGAAATCTTCTATGGCCTGGTAAAACCAATTGACACCGATGGCGGTGAACACGATTGAGAGACTGAGCACATAGAAGATGCCCAGATTCTGGTTGATCTGCGGCACGAAAGCACCGAGGGTCCACACCAGGACGTATCCCATGAGACACAGGATGACACTGAGCAAGAGAATCTCCACCGTTGTCTTGTTGCGCAACGCAATGTCGTCGCGGTGGCGAGCCACTTCTCGAACGGCATACATGGGGATGCCGAGACTGGTGAGCAACACGATGTTGGTGATGATGGAGAGTTGGAAGTTCACGATTCCTATACCCTCCGGCATGAGGATGCGGGCGGCATAAGGAAAGGTCACGATGGGGAAGATGATTCCCGTCATCGTGTTGAACATATTCAGAAGGGTATTGGTTTTCAGAGAGTTTGTTTTCACGTCAGATATGCTTTCTGCTTGAAGGAAAATATTCTAACAGCGGAGCGAAGCGGTTTTCCTCCCCCGCTGCTGGCAACAGCGCCTTTACTTGTCCTCGGATTCTGAGCGCCCCGAAGGGTCTCCAGCCGCAGCGGCCTCGTTCGTTTTCTTCCAGATGTCTTGCACCACCAGTCCGGCCAACGTAAAACCGAAGATGGCGGTGGTGTGCGCCATCGTGCCATTAATCTGGGCCTTCTGCGGACGCCAGGCATCGCCACCCTCCCCTTGTGCATTTGGCAGGGTGTCTATATCGCAGTTGTTGTCCACCACGGCGTTGGGAACGAGTTCTTCGCTAAACACGCAGCGGAATTTCCGGCGCGGCAGGCGCTTCGACTGCTTGAACTTGCGGCGCAGCGCGGCAGCCAGCGGACAGCCCTTCACCTTCCAAAATTCGGCAACAGAAATCTTCGTCGGGTCCATTTTCAGGGCGGCGCCCATAGAGGAGAAGAAAACGGATTTCGTGTCGGTGGCACGGCGGATGAGCAGCACTTTGTCTTTCAAACTGTCGATGGCATCAATGATATAGTCATAGGAAGCGAGGTCGAAATCGTCAGCGGTCTCTTCGCAGTAGATTTTCATCAGGGCTTCGATTTCCGCCTCCGGATTGATACTCAAGAGGCGTTCGCGCAATGCCTCAACCTTCACCTGCCCCACCGTGGAGGTGGTGGCCATGAGCTGCCGGTTGACATTGGTGATGCAGACGCGGTCGGAATCAACAATGGTGAGGTGGCGTATGCCTGAGCGCACCAGGCTCTCGGCACACCAACTGCCAACGCCGCCAACGCCGAAGATGATGACGCGGGCCGACGAGAGAACGTCCATGACGGAAGGACCGACAAGGAGACGGGTGCGATGGAATATGCCTTCTTCTATATTGCTCATTGTTTATTATATCGTTAATGATAAGTAGGTCGTCAAGAACCTTATATCAGACCCACCTACTTATTGCAATGAAAACTGATTAACTTGCAAAGATAACTGATTTTTCCGTATCCGCCCAAGCAATTCCAGTTTCGTCGGATGATTTTTCCGCATGTCGCTTTGCATTCCAATTAAATTAGTATCTTTGCAGAAGATAGGCTGCACCTCGGCAAAGACCGCAAGCAAGCTTGCATCTCTGCTCTCGGTTTGCACTACCTTTGCAGAAGATAGATTTCTGCGTTGGCAGAACGCACAAGAACGTTTGACGCCATGCCGCCGGCAGACATCATTGTTGAAACTTTAAACACCAATAATAATATGAGTACGTTAGAAAAGATTTTTGCAGAAAAACTGCTCGCTGTCAAAGCCATCAAACTTCAGCCTGAACAGCCTTTCACATGGGCCAGCGGCTGGAAATCACCATTTTATTGCGACAACCGCAAAACCTTGGCATTCCCGGCTTTGCGTTCTTTCGTCAAACTGGAATTGAGCCGCATCGTGGCTGAGAAATATCCTGAAGCCGATGCCATTGCCGGTGTTGCAACTGGCGCCATCGCCCAGGGTGCCTTGGTTGCCGACGCTCTCGGTCTGCCATTCGCCTACGTACGTTCAAAACCCAAAGACCACGGCATGACCAACCTCATCGAGGGCGACTTGCAGAAGGGCATGAAGGTGGTGGTCATCGAAGACCTCATCTCAACGGGCGGCAGCAGTCTGAAGGCTGTTGAGGCTTTGCGTCAGCACGGTTGCGAAGTGATTGGCATGGTGGCCAGCTACACCTACGGTTTCCCCGTGGCTGAAGAGGCTTTCAAAGCTGCCAACGTGGAACTCACCACGCTGACCAACTACGAAGCTGTGGTTGAAGTGGCACTCCAAACTGGCTACATCAAGGAACAGCACGTGGAACTGCTCCACCAGTGGCGCAGCAATCCTTCTGAATGGGGAAAATAACCTAAGGACATTCTCAACAATTTAAATATTCTACCGGAACGCCCCGTGCGCCCCGACAAAAAACACACATACATCATGGCACAAGTTCCAGAATTTAAATACGCGCCGATGTTCCAGCTCGGCAAAGACACAACGGAATACCGCCTGCTTTCGAAAGAAGGCGTCAGCACTGCCGAATTTGAAGGCAAAACCATTCTGAAGGTGAGCAAGGAAGCGCTCACGATGGTGGCCCAGCAGGGTTTCCACGACGTGGAGTTTATGCTCCGCCGCGAACACAACCTCCAGGTGGCCAAGATTCTCGAAGACCCTGAGGCTTCTGAAAACGACAAATACGTAGCCCTGCAGTTCCTCCGCAACGCCGAAACGGCTGCGAAGGGCATCCTGCCTTTCTGCCAGGACACGGGCACGGCCATCATCCACGGTGAGAAGGGACAGCGCGTCTGGACAGACTTTGAAGACGAAGAAGCCTTGAGCCTCGGCGTTTACAACACCTTCACGGAAGACAACCTGCGCTATTCGCAAAACGCTCCGCTCAACATGTACGACGAGGTAAACACGCGCTGCAACCTCCCGGCACAGATTGACATCGAAGCCACTGAAGGCGACGAATACCGCTTCGTGATGGTTGCCAAGGGTGGCGGTTCGGCCAACAAGACATACTTCTACCCCATGACGAAGGCCACCATCCAGAACGAAGGCACACTGCTGCCTTTCCTCGTTGAAAAGATGAAGAGCCTCGGAACGGCTGCCTGCCCGCCATACCACATCGCTTTTGTCATCGGCGGAACGAGCGCTGAAAAGAACCTTCTGACGGTGAAGCTCGCCTCTATCAAATACTACGACAGCCTGCCAACAACGGGCGACGAAACGGGACGCGCCTTCCGCGACATCGACCTCGAAGAAAAACTGCTCAAGGAGGCATACAAAATCGGCCTCGGCGCACAGTTTGGCGGTAAATATCTGGCACACGACATCCGCGTCGTACGTCTGCCTCGCCACGGTGCAAGCTGCCCCATCGGCATGGGCGTTAGTTGCTCGGCCGACCGCAACATCAAGGCGAAGATCAACAAAGATGGTATTTGGATTGAAAAGATGGACGCCAATCCTTCTGAACTCATCCCTGAGGAATACCGCAAGCCGGGCGAAGGCGCGAAGGGCATCGAAATCGACCTCGACAAGGGCATTGATGCTGTGCGTGCCGAACTGACGAAATATCCTGTCAGCACGCGCGTAAGCTTGAAGGGCACCATCATCGTGGCTCGCGACATCGCCCACGCCAAACTGAAAGCGCGTTTGGACGCTGGCGAGGAAATGCCGGAATACTTCAAGAACCACCCGATTCTCTACGCCGGACCAGCCAAGACGCCAGAGGGCTATCCTTGCGGCAGCATGGGCCCAACAACGGCCAACCGTATGGACCCGTATGTCGATGAATTCCAGGGCAAGGGTGCCAGCTTGGTGATGATTGCCAAGGGCAACCGCAGTCAGGTGGTGACCGACGCCTGCCAGAAGCACGGCGGCTTCTATCTCGGCACCATCGGTGGCGTAGCAGCCGTTCTCTCGCAGAGCAGCATCAAGAGCATCGAATGCGTGGAATATCCAGAACTCGGCATGGAGGCCATTTGGAAAATCACGGTTGAAGACTTCCCCGCTTTCATCCTCGTCGACGACAAGGGCAACGACTTCTTCCAGCAACTGAAACCGTGCTGCGCTTGCGCCCACTAATCTCATCCGAACAATGCCAAAGGACTTTATAATATAATGGTAAAGAGAACAACTTGAGCCATTACCTACAACGCCTCGCTAACAATAAAGGAGGCAGACACCGCAATGATGTCTGCCTCCTTTTTGTTGGTTATTTTCAGGGGTGTTCAAAATTCAGAAAAATCAAGGTCGGTAAAAAGGCGCCAGCGCCCCTGAAAGGGGCTCATATTTAGGGTAGGGGCTTGCCCCTACCTCTTGAGGCCGATTTATGAACCTCGCCCCTGTAAGGGGCTCATATCTCGAATCTTATTGCGGGGCAAGCCCCGCCAACGATATGCGCCCCTTACAGGGGCAGAAGCGAGAATTGATGAGCTGCGACGAGAGATAGGGGCAAGCCCCTATCCTGGAATATGAGCCCCTTTCAGGGGCAGCGGCGCAACCGCCATGCTATTTGGCTCAAAACCGCGCAGAGATTTTTCTGAATTTTGAACACCCTAATTATTTTCAAGGAACGCATCCCCTAAGTCTTTAGCTCAGCGGTAGGTCATTTCTTCTCGAGAATATAAAACTTGGCCGTTTCGCCTTCTGGTTCGTTGCCGAGAGAATCAGTCATAACCAGATGGCTGTCGTCCTTCACCTTATAATAAGAGCGTTCACCGCTTGAGGGGCGTTCAAGCATCAGCAAACGGCCGTCGAGCACATGCAAAACGCCGCTTGCCTCGTCGTGAGCATCCTTGCGGTCGATATAATCCTGGCGCAACTGATAGGTGCTGTCGGCATTAATGGTGAGCACCGTTTTGATACCCGGGCAATCGGCTGCGGGAAGCACACCTTCGTATGTTCCAGCAACAGTTGCCAAATTCAATTCGCTGTTAGCAGCCGAAACACTGTCAGCAACGTTTGTTGAATCGTTTTCAGAAGCATCCTGCGCCGTCTTGTTGCCAGTGCAAGAGAAAGTCAAGGCAATCGAGGCGACTGCCAAAGCCATCAAATTCTTTTTCATTTGTTTCTATTCTAAAAGGTTTTTGAAACGGCGAACTCCGCCGCAGCCACAAAAGTAGGTAAAAGTTTTTGTATGGGAAGAAGTTGGCTGGTTAAGTAATGGTAAAAGATGCGCGGACATGCACCGCAACAACAAAATAAAAAAGCTGTCTATTTCCCTTCCCCAGCAAAGGAGGTGAAACAGACAGCTTTTATTTTATTCAGATATTTAGGAACTTACTTGATGACCTTCTTTCCTCCAACAATCACGGGGAATCCCTTTCGAGGCGTATGGAGGCGACGGCCACTCATGTCATAGACAATGTCATTGCCTTCAATTCCATCTGCAACGGTTGCCGACTCTTCAATGCCCGTGGTGGGGAAATCGAAGTTGCCGTTGTCAATTCCTTCAAACACAAAGACGGTGGAGGCAGGCAACGTGAAGGTGATTTCCTTGTCGATATCAATGGGCACATTCATTTCCACGCCACGCAAACCGCGCTCACCGATCACCTGGTCGGCAAAGGAACTGCTCAGGGTCACTGTGGTCTTGATATACGCTGGAATGTCGAGCGCCTTGCGAAGGGTCGTTTTCAGCGTACGCACCTTGGTGTCGGGGTTGCGCAAGGCGAGCGTGGCCTTCTTACCGTTCCAGGCGCCCCATCCATAAATATTGGCAGTGGTGCCATCCCAAGGATTGCCGCCCACCCAGTGTGCGTCGGGCAAGACATCGGCATTTCGTTCTTGCCAGTCCATGCAGTCGGCAAGTTCCTTCCAGAGTTTGCCCTTCTGTCCCTTGGCATTCTTGATGCTGTTCATCAGCGCATAGTCGTTGTAGAGTTCCACCATGCCCGAACCGCAAGCAAAGGCGCAACGCATCTCGCACACCACACCATTGTAGCTCATATCCTTAGACACGTTGCCGAAATTGGAGAGGATGAACCCGTGGGTCATCAACGTGTTGATGGGGCAAAGTGGCGAACGCTGTACATAGTTCTGATAAACAAGGCGGTCACGATAGGTGATCCATTTCTCACGGTCGGAGCCCACACCGATTTCGCCATAGTCATTCTCCTGGCGCCAAGTGGCGTCGGTGACGTGATACCAGAAAGGCGAAGCCCACGTTCCCACAGTGGTATTGTAGAAGATGTCGGCCCGTTTCTTGCGCACGTCGTTCTCAATGCTGATGATGGCCTCGCAGTTTTCAAGTCCGGTGTCGGTCAGGTCGGGACCTGTGGCAGAGAACTGGGCGCTGATGCCGTCGAACTTGAAGAAGCGGAAGTCATACTTCTCAATCATGTCGTTGCAACATCTCACAAAGTAGTCATAATATTTGTCGTTGCTGAGCTGCATGCCGCCTTGTCCCTTCCAGTAGTTGCGGCGGTAAGTGCCGCTGGCGCCATATCCGCCAACTGGTCCGAGCCAGGCACCGATGCCTGCGCCCATTTGTTTTGCCAGATTGTCTTCCGCCGTGAATCCATTGGGGAAGTTGCCGTTGAAAGTCCACGTGCCGTATTCGTCCCAACCGTCGTCCCAGACGAAGGCAACGGGTTTCTTGCCGTATTTGTCATAGAAATCGGTTTTCCAATGCTTGACGACGTCGGCACATTGTGCATCGGTCATATTGCCAGTGTAATCGCCCTTGGTGCCATACACACCGCCATTTCCCTTGGCATTGTTGCGGTTGATGTTCAGTTCATACCAGGAAATATAAACTGGCATTGCACGCCAAGGCACTGCACGCTCGCGCTCGCTGTATGCCAAGAACGAACGACGCTGCTGCCCAGGAGCGACCAGGCCGACCACGGAACTGACATTCCATGTTTTTCCCTGCTTCAGCGTGGTGTTGCGCCGCCAATAACCCTGCATGGGCACCTCTGTCGGGGCAAGCATGTGGAGCGTGTCGACCTTGGTGTAGTTCAACGTGATACTGCCAGAGGAAGTCATGGCATCGTTTTTCTTCGACACCAACATGCGCAAGGTGCATTTGCCCTTCTGCGGAATCCAGAGGCTATAGGTGTTGCTTTCTTTAGACGTGCCTGTGTAGCCCACATGATAGTCTGAGGCAATCACGTTGTTGCTCGCATCCAGCAAATCCACGCCCACGATGTTGAGGCGGTTGGCGCCACTGGCATAAGCGAAGGTGGTGGTCAGCGTTCCGTTGCTCTCGATGAAGTCAACGTCCATCTTCTTCTCCAGAACATTGAGGTATGCCTCATCGAGTTCCTTCACGCGCGAAGGGATGTCGGCATCGGCCACTGCCGTCCAAGTATCTGGCGTCCAGGCGCGGAGCACCTCGTCGTCAACTTCAAATCTGGTCAAGGCAACATCTGCCATCGGGTTGCCGGAGGCCACACGGAACTCAGCAACACAGGCAAAGACGGCACCATTCTGTGAGGATTTGATGACGACCTTCACATAACGGGCATTGATCTTCGCTGGCAATTTCACCCACACTTCTCCCAGGGAATAGGTCAGCGTGCCGGCCATCTGCTTCGTCAGTTTGCTGGCATCATCACCAGCCCAAATCTCATAGTCCTTGATATGTCCGTTCACGCCAACAGCCGCCTGGCGCGTGACGAAGCCCACGTATTCCACAGGTTGCGACCGCTGCATATCCACCATAAACCAGTGGGGCATCGCCTTGTTGGTGTTGTCGTCATAATGCGAATGCCAGTAAGTGTTGGCGTCGCCGTCAATAATGGCTTCAGCCTTGCCAGTGCCGTTGTCGTTGTTCCATCCGTCAACGCTCACCTTCCAGTCGTTGCGGTCGTAGATGACGGTCTCCTCGCTGCCAGCGGTCTCTCCAGCCAAAGTCTGGGCTTTCACGCTTGCCTTCGGCAGGTCGTCGGCAATCAGGTCGTAGATGACAACCGGCACCGCAATTTTTTGGCTGAAGGTGACTGTGCCGTTGCTGCTAAAATCGCTGCGCTTCGTGCCTGCCACGAAATAGCGCAACACATAAGCGCCCGTCTGCGGAATGTCGAGCGTATAGACGTTGTTGCTCTTCTGTCCGCCGGTGAAGCCGCTATGATAGTCACTTGCAAGCACCTTGCCTGTGCCGTCCACCACGTCGACCCCGACAATGTCAAGACGGTGGCTGCCACTTGTATATTGGAACGTGAGGGTCTGTTTGCCTGTCTTGCGAAACGACACATAGCCGCGTGCGCCCATGACGTCGTCGGGCGAGACACTGACGTTGTCCACCTTGAGGTCTGCTTCCCGGATGGCCTGGGGAAGTTCCTCACCGGGAGCCCAAACAAACGAGCCGGAGTTCCACCCTTTGGGATTAAACGAGTCCATGCCCGCATTGGCCACCTGCGTTGAGTTCACGCCCATCGGTGTTTCCAGTCCTGCAAAAATCTTGTCGCTTGCCAACACTGCGCCGCGCGTGTTGCCAACCACCACAGGGACGGATTTGGCTGCATTGTTGTCGACGACGTAGAGCATTGGCGTGATGGACTGCATCGCCTGGTCTTTATCGGCCGTCACTTCAAGCGTGGTGCGAAGATAGTGTGAGCCATCGCGCAAAACGGCATGCCACGTGACGTTGAGCCGATCTTTCTTGAACACGGCTTTGATGGCTTTGCCGTCGAAGCGGTCGGAACCCTTCACGGCATCGGCCTTGCCAGTCAGCGTTTCCTCTTCAACACTGACAAGGGTCATGTCTGACGACGTAAATGACGTGCCGTCGCCAAGTACCACCTTGAAAAGATCAGTGCCTGCTTTGAGGTTCATTTCTTCGCAACCGCCAAAAATGAGTTTGTCTCCATCTTTGACGAAGCGGGCGGAGAGCAAATTATTTTTAAGTATGTATGTGCCATCGCCAACAACGAGCGACGCCGTGCTGGCCTGCTGTTGCTGGGGGAAGATGACTTTCTGTGCAACAAGGCCCTGCCCGCCGCCCACGATGAAGCAGCAGATGGTTGCGCCGATTAACTTCTTACGGATATCAGAGTAAGGTGTCATCATTAAGGTTGGATTTATTGTTTATAGATTGATGTTGATACATATTATATATAATATATAGAACTGAGCATGCCATATTCCAAGCGGCCTATACATTACTCACATCGTTAGCGAAGCAAGTTCCAATGACTTACCCACTGGCCTTCAGCCCCTTTTCCCGACAAAGTTAACTATTATTTGTGGGATTTTCCTGATTTCGGATTATTTTCTAACGCGAGCCCAACCATCATCTGCAAATTAGCATAGCAGGTGCGGCATAGCAACAAGAGGCGCTGTGCGAACATTCGTCGAAGGCCTGGGGCGAAGCACTGTAGCTCACTTTGCTTGCAAAGTGAGGGCCACGAACACGTAGCGAATATAGCCAGCGCTCTGGGGCATATCTTTGTTGGATTTTCAGCTCGTGCTTGGCCGCCACAATATTCGCCCCCTCACTTTGCGAGCAAAGTGAGCTACAGTGCTTCGCCCCAGGCCTCCGCCAAATGTTCGCGCGATGCCCCTTGCAGCGATGCCGCACTCGCTTGCTCGGCGAGCAGGAGCTCGCCGTTCCATAAGAGGGCATAACGCAAGCTGCGAGTGTTGGGCTGCAAGCCCAACCAAACTCATGTTCTCATATTTCCCAAGCAGTCTACACCCAGTCCCTTGTCCTCATGTTCTCTTGTCTTAAAATATCAACAAGTACTCTTGTCCAAGCCTCTCCCCAATAAACCGCAACTTACACATCTGCCACTCCATATTCTTTGTGAGCCTTTAGTGTTAGATTAATAATAGATGGCAGCCACGAGCCGCCACCCATCACGCTTGTATCTTATAATATATCAGCACGTTACAGCTATTCTCCACCCAAATAATGATAGAATGAGTGGTTAAAAAATAAAAACATTAATCATGATAACCATGTAAATAATCATCGTATTTAGGTATTGTATGGAAGTTGAAACCAAGCTAACTTTGCAACAGTTAAGTAGGTGTTCAGAATTAGTTTATATTGAATTGCCCTACATGGATTGTATAAACTAATTTTGAACACCTACTTAAAACCAACGGCTTTAACCATACACTTACATAAATAAAAACAACTAAAGATTATGAAGAAGACTATTATTATCTATGGCTCAAGCACAGGCACTTGTGAAGACCTCGCTGGCAGAATTGGAGCAAAATTGGGTGTGGACAACGTTATCAACGTAACCGACCTTGACGACAGCGTTATCGCCAACAACGACAACCTTATCCTCGGTACATCCACTTGGGGTGCAGGCGAGGTGCAGGACGACTGGTATGACGGCTTGAAGGTTATCAAGAACGCCGACCTTAGCGGCAAGATTGTAGCTCTTTTTGGCTGTGGCGACTCCGAGTCGTATCCTGACACCTTCGTAGGCGGAATGTTAGAGATATACAATGCCGTAAAGCAGGCTGGCGCCAACGTTATAGGTGCAGTTGCTACGGATGGCTATACATTCGACGACTCCGAATCGGTTGTTGACGGCAAGTTCGTGGGTCTGGCTCTCGACGAGGTGAACGAGGACAGCAAGACAGACGAGCGCATAGACAACTGGGTAGCCGAAATAAAGCCAAGCCTCTAATCAACATACCCAACAGTTAGTATTAACACATAAAACCAAGTTATCAATCATGCAGCAATCCACAGCAGTACCAGTAGACATGAAGGTTCTGATGAACCATATCTACGAATATAAGAAGGGAGTGCGCCGTATGGTACTCTTCACTTTCAACAAGCAATACGAGGACGTTGCAATCCGCCGACTGGAAAGCCAAAACATCAAATACGTTATCCAGCCGGTTGGCAGCGACCGCCTTAATTTGTATTTCGGTAGAGAGGAGTGTCTTAACGCCATACGCATGATTGCAACACGGCCTCTCAACCTGCTCACGCCTGAGGAGGACTTTATGCTCGGGGCTATGCTTGGATATGATATATGCGCTCAATGCGAGAGGTACTGTGAGCGCAAGGACAGAAAAGGCAGCTAAGAGGGCGTGTCAAAACTCTCTTATTCTTAAATCGAGTAGGAGGTAAACACTAATCATAGGTGTTTATCTCCTATTTTCATGTTTACCGACCTCTCACATAGGGCGCTCCTTTTCGCACTTTGTTCGTTTAAGTAGGTGTTCAGAATTAGTTTATATTGAATTGTCGTATTATTTTGTTCCTACAGCTGTCTTGAAGAAGGAGCGTAGCGGGCTACGTGACTGATGAAAGGCAGTTGTAGGGGCAAAAGAATACGGCAAGGCAATATCAAACAGGTTCTCCCCTGCATGGATACTATAAAATAATTTTGAACACCTACTTATCATGTGCGCATGCTTCGCCACTTGCTATTTGGCTCAAAACCGCGCAGAAATTTTTCTGGATTTTGCCCCCGCCCCAACGCCTTTTCCCGAAGTGCCTTACAAGTCATCGATTCGCGGCCGCGAGTAACGCTACCTTCGGCCGCGAGTAGCGCTACCTGCGGCCGCGAGCAGCACGAACAGCGGCCGCGAGCAGACAACTTCTCCTTATCGCACGAAGGACACTGACCGATTGGTGGCGGAAATCTGTCAAAGACGCAGCGTCTGCCCGCTGCCGACGCGAGGCGCGAAGGCAGGCCAAGATATCTCATCCCGCCTGTGGCCAAACGCCGCTATCCCCGCCCTTTTCCCCTTCTCCACCACGCTCCCTCAGCCCTTCTTTTTCTGCTATTCATCATTTACAACCAACGAAAAGAAAAATAAATTTTAAAAAAAATGGCAAGTTATTCCCCGAAATCAATAACTAATTGTAACTTTGCAAGTAATGAGTTCAACTTGGCTTTGAGCCATCCTGCTTTTCCGACCACGTTGGAGATTTCCAGGCAGACCGTCCACACAGAACCCGGCGGCCACCTTGCCGCTCCAGACCTCTGAGAGAAAAGCAAGAAGCAAACGAGCCACCATTTAACACCACAAGTAGGTGGTCAAAATTATTTTTATAATATATGCCAAGAGCATTATTCTTACATTTGAAACGTCCTCTCGGGCGCATCTACTTACCTTGTTTTCAGTCGCAATGCCCGCATTGCTCCTTCAACCAAGGTGGCGTATCTGCATCCCGATAGAACATTTCAAATGTAAAAATAATTCTGACCACCTACTTAGAAAAAACGCCATATTATGCTGGAGACTTTCTATCGAACACATGCCTATCTCATAGAGCATTTCAACGCCCCAGTAAGACGCGCCCTCATGGACAGCATCGACTGGAGTTACCGTCTCATCGGTATAAAAGGACCGCGCGGCGTCGGACGAACGTCTTTCCTTCTGCAATATGCAAAGGAAAACTACGACTTCCGCCTACACCAATGCCTTTACATCAGCTGCAACAACTTCTACTTCCAAGGACGTGGCCTCGTCGACTTCGCAGGCGACTTCGTAAAAGCGGGAGGACAGGTGTTGCTCGTTGACCAGGCTTTCAAATTGCCAGATTGGAGACAGCAATTGTGTGAATGCTACCACAAATATCCGCTCCTGCGCATCGTCTACACCACAACGTCGGTGGACGAGGCTGTGCCAGACACTTCGGAACTTGCAAGCATCTCACACACATACGTGCTGCACGGTTTCTCGTTCAGAGAATATATCAACCTGCAGACGAAAAACATGTTCCAGCCGCTCTCGTTTGAACAACTCATCAGCGACCACGACCACATCATCAAAGGCATCCTCCAGAAAGTGCGCCCTTGGCAGTATTTCCAGGAATATCTCCATCATGGATACTACCCGTTCTTCCTCGAGAACCACAACTTCACGGAGGCTTTGCTCAAGTCGATGAACGTCATGATTGAAGTGGACCTCCTCTTCAACAAGCAAATCGAACTGAAATATCTCTCACGCATCAAGCGACTGCTCTATCTGCTGGCGATTGAAGGCGGAACAACGCCCAACGTTAGCCGCATGGCAGAGGCCATTGGCACGAGCCGCGCAACGGTGATGAATTATTTCAAATACCTCGAAGAGGCACGCCTGATTAACATGGTGTACCGCGAGGGGGAATCGTTCCCGAAGAAACCAGCGGCCGTGATGCTGCACGACACGAACTTGCTCTATTCCGTCTATTCCCACAACATGAGCGAACAGCTCATCATGGAAACATTCTTTGTTAACACGCTGTGGCGACACCACACAGTGAACAAGGAAAGACGCGATGGATTCTACAAAATCAACAACTCAACGGAAATCTGCGTCTGCGACCGCCTGCGCCGCATCAAGACGGGAACAAACCCCATCTTTGCACGCTACAACATCGAGGTGGCACGCGACAACGAAATTCCTCTCTGGCTCTTCGGCTTTCTCTATTGATGCCGAAGAAGAGTTGGTTGGGGATGCCGACAAGCACGCGCTTTTCTGCATCCCCAACCATCACCTTTTTCTGCTTCGCACAAGATTTTCAGGTCGCTCCTAACTTTCCATAACGGAACGACCGCTTTCTTGGGCACAAGCACCCAGCCCATCAGGCTGGAAACAAAAAACATTCTGCCGTTTCCGACGAACGTTTTTTCTCTTTAAAAAAAATTAGTTTTTACCCCCCCCGAAAATTTCGGGGGTCGAAGGGAAAATGCCAGGACCACCAAGACGAAAAGGACAGAATTAGAGATCAACAAAACGAACAAGGGGGTCTGAAAAATTTGACGCAACAGACTGCAAGTTGCCAGAAGTCACATGAAGGCATTGAAGGAACATTGCAAAACGATGTGCCTGAAATCATCTGCCGCAGGTGATTTCCCGAGAGAACTCAAGCCATCTGGCCGAACGACCTCGAGATTCTGAAAAGCGTCTCTCAGTTCTCCCCTAAAGAAATTCACAACTCTGGTGGACGGCCGTAGGCCATCCGCCCAAACATCAAAAGTATATGAAATTTCTGACAAATTTCTTTAACTGGTATTTTGGTAAGAAAAAACTGCCCTACTGGTGCATCATCATCTTCGACATCCTCCTCTGCTTCCTCAGCGGATTCTTTGTCTTTTGGCTCAGGAGCTACGACATCAAGGCGGAGGAACATTTGCCGCTGTTTTGCACCTTCTGTGCCTTCGCCGCCATCAACATCATCGGCTTTAGGCTGTTTCACACTTATTCGGGCATCCTGCGCTATTCGCAGTTTATCGACCTGCTGAAGGTGCTCTACGCCAGTGCCTTTTCTTTCATACTGGCAGAGGTGTTCAACTTCTTCATCAACCAAGTCGGATGGAACGATTATTTCTTCGTCCTCACGGGCCGCATGATTGTCATCATCTATCTGAGCACGGCACTCTTCATGTGTATCTCGCGCGTGATGATCAAGACGATTTTTGAAAGCTTGCGGGTGGGCGGCAAAGCGCAACGCGCCCTCATCTACGGCACGCACGCTGGTGCCATCGCCATGACCAACGAGGCACGCAACATCAAACCGATGAAGTTCTCCATCGAAGGCTACATCGGAGACTCCAAGCCACACTATGACGAGCGCCTCATGGGCAAGCGCATCTATTCCACGCAGGAAGACATCGTGAAAATCATTGAGAACAAAGGCATCAAAGCCATTCTCGTGAGCCCGCTCAAACACAAAATGTTTGTCAACAACCGCAAACTGCAAGACGCGCTCATCAGTGCCGGCGTGAAAATCTACATCGCCCAAAATGCTGAGCGATGGAGCAAAAACCAGAATATCAACGAGCATGTACAGCTCCGCGAGGTGAAAATCGAAGACCTCCTGCCACGCGACGAAATCGAAGTGGACATGGAAAAGGTTGGCGCACTGCTCAGCGGCAAAAAAGTACTCATCACGGGGTCGGCTGGAAGTATTGGCTCGGAGATGGTGCGACAGATTGCCGTTTACAAACCTTCTGAAATGATGCTCATCGACCAGGCAGAGACGCCGCAACACGACATCCGCCTGATGATGAAAAACGAATACCCAGACATCACGGCGCACACCGTGGTGACGAGCATTTGCAAGGAAGACCGCATGGAGGAAATCTTCAACCAATTCCAGCCCGACTATGTTTTCCACGCTGCCGCCTACAAGCACGTGCCGATGATGGAAGACAACCCGAGCGAAAGCGTGCAAAACAACGTGTGGGGAACGAAGGTGATTGCCGACCTCAGCGTGAAATATGGCGTCAAGAAGTTCGTCATGATTTCCACCGACAAGGCGGTTAACCCAACCAACGTGATGGGCTGCTCCAAACGCATCTGCGAAATCTATGTGCAAAGCCTCGACAAAGCCATCAAAGAGGGCAAAATCAAGGGCATCACGCAGTTTGTCACCACCCGCTTCGGAAACGTGCTCGGCTCCAACGGCTCTGTCATTCCGCTCTTCCGCAAGCAGCTGGCGGCTGGCGGACCGCTCACCGTCACCCACCCGAAAATCATCCGCTTCTTCATGCTCATCCCTGAAGCCTGCAAACTGGTGCTCGAAGCTGGCACACACGGTAAGGGCGGCGAAATCTTCGTGTTTGACATGGGAGAACCGGTGCGCATCGCCGACCTCACACGCCGCATGATTGACCTCAGCGGAGTGAAGGGCGTTGAAATCAAATACACCGGACTTCGCGAAGGCGAGAAACTCTTTGAAGAGGTGCTCAGCGAAAACGAAAACACACTGCCTTCTTTCCATAAAAAAATACGTATTGCCATGGTGCGCAACTACGAATATGAAGACGCCGAGAAGGACGTGGAAGAACTGCGCGACATCGCCGCACGCTACGACGACATGGAAACCGTGCGCAAGATGAAGGACATCGTTCCAGAATACGTCAGCAAACACTCACGCTATGAGGTGCTCGACAAAAAGGACGATGCTAAACCACAGGAAAAGAATGACGCAGAAGTAGCGACACAAGCATAAGCAACATCCGCAACAGGTGTCATGCCTTGGCATGGAGAAGCCGACATCAAAGGGCTTTACTCGCCAACGCCGGACACCTGTTTGATGTATAAGCAACTGCAACATTCCTAAACGACCAACCTTGCCTCTCACTCTTACTTGTAAGAACACACCCCTTGACCATGAAAATTATTCTCAACCCCAAATACGAACGCCTGCGCGATTATCTCACTCACATTGACTTCCACTTTGAACAGGAAGGCAAGGAGATTTTTCACGACCGCAACGTGCTGCGAACGCTACGCGTTGACGGACTGACGCTCTGCGTGAAACGCTACGCGCCACTTTCGCTGCGCGGCAATCTGGCCATCCGCATCTATAAGACATCGAAAGGCAAGAAGGCTTATTTCAAGCCTTTCAAACTGCGCGAGCGCGGCTTCGAGAGTCCGGAGCCCGTGGCTTTTGTGTGCTACCGAAAGGGCCTGTTCTCTTCTGTCATCTACCTCGTCTGCCTGCAGTCGACCTACCGCTATTCGCTCGACCGCATCATGGACTTCTCCGACGAAGAGCGCCGCGAAATCACAAAACAATTTGCCTGCTTTGCGGCACGCCTGCACAACGACGGCTTCCTCCACCGCGACTTCTCGGCCAGCAACATCCTCTTCGACAAGGTGGACAACCGCTACCATTTTGCCCTCATCGACACGAACAGTCTGCGCACTGGACATCCCGTGAGCATTGAACGCGGCTGCCGTAATCTCTCACAGCTCATCGGCGACGAGGATTTCTTTAAAATCCTGGCCGACACGTATGCCAACGCGAGAAATGCCGACGCCGCCACTTGTCTGCAACACATCATGCAGGCGAAAAGGTTGGGTGTTCAAAATTGAAATATCAAAGGTTAGCGGCAGCGCCCTCGAAGCGGAGATTTGCACTGGCCCGCACAATCGTCTGTTGCGGCGCCAGCACTGTAGCTCACTTTGCTCGCAAAGTGAGGGCCACGAACACGTAGCGAACATGACCAACGCTCTGGGGCATGACTTTGTTGGATTTTCAGCTCGTGGCTGGGCCGCCCAATATTCGCCCCCTCACTTTGCGAGCAAAGTGAGCTACAGTGCTTCGCTCCAGAGCTTCGTTGCACCTTATTATTTAGCAAAAAACGCAGATTGTTTTTGCAACAAACGTAAAAAAATTAGGGGCCTTAGCAATACATATTTAATACTTTTTACTTACCTTTGCAACATCAGCTTGACTTATATAAAAATACACATTAAAATATTCATCATGGTGGACGACGATTATCGAACAATTGCCCACCGACTCTAAAAACTCAATCATCATGGAAAATCAGCAAGCCCCCCAGCAGCAAGTATTCATCCAGCAGGCCCCTGCCCCCAAGTCAAACGGTATTGGCACCGCCGGTTTCGTTCTCGCCCTCATCGGCCTCATCCTCTGCTGGATTCCAATCCTCGACTGGATTCTCTGGTTGCTCGGTGTCATCTTCTCCTTTATCGGTGTGTTTAGAGCACCTCGCGGTTTGGCCATCGCTGGTCTCGTCATCTCCTTCATCGGCATCATCATCCTCATCACCTTTATCGGTGCCATTGCAGCGATGCTCTAAGCACGGCTGGAACACCGCTCATCACAATTTCAACAGATTTCCCGTAGGGATGTTCTCTCATGCCCTACAAGCACAATAAAACAGGCGAAGATGCCTGGGAAACGATTTGAGTTTTCGTTTTCCAGGCATCTTCGCTGTTGTTGCTTTTGCTGTATTGAACACCCACTTAGAAGGCTACACCTCTTCCATGCGTTTTAGCGTGTAGCCGTCAAACTGCATAATGATTTTATGAAGCGTGGTGCCTTGACGCAACGCTTCCACGCGTGGAGCTTCGGCATATCGGTTGATTTGCTCAACAGCTTCTTCCCATTGTTTTCGGGCCGCAGCATCCGAAGCGCCTTTCGGCAGCATCTTGAGTTCGAGAATATAGCTGTACTTCGTCTTGTAGTGCGTGAGGTCTGGAAGAAGGAAGAAATCGCAATAGCCATGATTGAGTTCCAACTCAGGTGCCGTGTAATAATAATTCGTCAGGTTGAGATAGGCCATAAAGAAACCCTGCAAATTGCGCTCTGCCTCAATGCCGTCGCGAACTGACGAGACTTTGGCATAGGCATCAGCCATGAATTGCAGACAGCGATGCCACACTCCTTCATAGGCCATTTCATAGAAGCCCTTACCCAAATCCAGCGTGTTTACCGGACTGACGGCTTGATATTCCTCTAAAAGATAGCCATAATACTGCCGCCGGACATTATTGTTGGGAATGCCCAAAACAACATATTCTCCACGCGTGTCCTTGAAGGTCAACATGCCATAATAAAACAAAAGGCTCGGGAAAATATCTGGGTCGGGAATCTGAAAGGCGGAGAAACTCTCATAGAGCGGCGTGACAATCTGCCCCTTTTCGGCAATTTCACGAATCATGCCCTTGCGGTCGCCATCCAGTTTGTCAAACTGCAAGAGCTGTTTCATCTTGCCGTAGTCGGTCATGGTGTTGGGGTCTATCATTTGCTTTGGTGCCTGCCCCGTACTCATGACGTTACGCAGGAAGTAGAGCACCATGTCGCTATTGAAGACGCGGTTTTTGTTTTTCAACGAACCTTCAGCAAAACAATAGTTGTCGTACCAAGGCTTCATCTCGTTGATCATGGACTCCACGTCGCAACCAGCAGGCATTTTGCCGATTTCCTTGTAATAATTGAACATGACGCGAACATCCTCCGTGCTGAACCCCAACATCTCGTTGTATTCCGCCTTCACAGAGATGTTCCAACCAATATTAAAACCGCTCGTCACATCGTTGAGCGTGACAGGACTCACGCCCGTCACAAAGATGCGCTGAAACATCCCCTTAAACTTCTTGAAGAAATCACGATAGAACCCGTCTGCGTGCGTAATGGCATGGTAAACGGCTTCGCCTTTTTCATTGAGAATGGTGTTCGTGAAGTTGTCGTATTCATCTATGATAAGGTAAAGCGGCAAGCCTATGGCCTTAGCTTTTTTGTCGAGCATGGCCAATTTCGCACCGGCGCTTTTGCTTTCGTAAAAGTCGCGACGCATGTTTTCGGGATAGGCATCCCCGTAGGAATCCATAAAGTCGTTCAAACAGATGCAACAATATTCATTGAATCTTTCTTCAACGACATCAATGCTTCCACCCACCTGCGAGAAATCAAGATAGAGGACCTGAAAAGCACCTTGCAGCGGAGTGGGATGCTTGCCAATCCAGAGATTTCCGAAAAGGGTTTGGAAATCTTTTTTCTTTGAGCTGTCGTAATAAGCACGAAGCATATTGATGAAGAGGCTCTTCCCAAAGCGGCGCGGACGGGTGAAGAAGAGAAAGCGGGCCTCTTCTTCCAACTGAGGGATATACATGGTTTTGTCCACATAATAGAGATTCTGCGTCACAACCGTTATGAAATCCGACACCCCGTAGGGCACTTGTTTGTATGCTTGCCTCATCATGATGTTCTATATTAATTGTCTGTCGCGAAGATACTAAATTATTTTCAAATTAGTATCACCCCATCGAAAAGCAAATGCAAGAAGGCAAGCGCACATTTAGTAATGGCACCATTACTTATTCTTCTGTCATGGCGCGGCAGACGCGGTCTTGAAAATTACGGCCGGTGGAAGTGTGGCGAATGCCTTGGTTGATGATGGCAAAGCAGAAGGTGTGGCCGTTGGGGGCCGTCAGATAGCCCGCCAGCGAACTGACGCCTTCGACGGTGCCGGTCTTGGCACGCACGTTGCCGCGAACCGCACCGGAAGTCATGCGGCGCTGGAGGGTGCCGTCTTCGCCTGCGATGGGGAGCGAGGGAAGGAGGTGGCGGTAGATTCTCTCATCACGATAGGCATAACGAAGAGCCGTCACGAGGAGTTGCGGCGTGAGATAGTTGTAGAGCGAGAGCCCACTGCCGTCGGCCACTTGGTAGGTGGTGCTGCTAACGCCGATGTGACCAAGAAACTGCGAGACAAGGCGGCTGCCACGTTTGTGGTCGGCGTATGGGTGGCCGCTCTGTGCCGCCATCTGATAGAAGAGGGATTCGGCGAAAAGATTGTCGCTCTTCTTCATCATGGGCAGGAGAATTTGGTCGATGGTGTGCATGCGCTGTGCCAACGAGACGGCGCGGCGCGGTGTCTCTGCGTAGCGTATCTCCGAAACATCACAGAGGCTGTCTTGGCGCAAGGCCGCAAGAAAATGCTTTTCGAGACCTGCACGGCGCTCATAAAGAAGCGGGGTGAGGGGCGTGGTGTCGTCGTCCCAACACCAACCCCAGCCCATAGCGGTGGTGTCCTTCAAACTGCGGTCGAAATAGACATGACCAGCGATGTGGCGGATGCCGTTGCTGTGTAAGGCATCAACGAGCTGAAGAAGGTCGCTGCGGTCGAAAAGCGGGTCGAAACCGCCGCGAAGATAGACGTCGCCGTGGAGGACGCTGTCGGTGATTTCGCCGTCGATACTCAGGGTGGTGGCGTAGCGATAGTCGGTGCCGAGATGGTAGAGGGCACTGATGGCGGTGACGAGTTTCTCACACGAGGCGGGACGCAACTGCTGGTGCTCGCCGTGGGCAAAGATGGGGGCATCGGCCGTGAGGTCGTAAACATAGATGCCCACCTGCGTGCGATCGAAGATGGTGTTTTCCATCAACGCTTGCAAACGCTTGACGATGGCGGCCGTGGTGGAGTCGTTGGGGATGGAGGAAAGGGTTGGCGTGATGGCGCTCTGGTCTGACGAGAGCATGTCGGGGAGCGTGTCGGGGGCAATGGTGTCACGCGCGACGAAGGACACGCCTGCCGGCATTGACGACAGATCGGCAAGGGCATTGGGCGTGGCTGCAGCGGCTTCCGTTGGCAAGAAGGGGCCTGCTGAGGCAACAGCCAGCAACGCAGCAGCAAAAATTTTCTTGTATGGTTTCATGCAATGTGCAATATTTTTTGTCGGGCTGAAGGTGGCGAGAAGGTAAGTTGGTAGTAACTTAATTCTGACCATCCACTTTATCATACGGAAGGTCTGCGCCATCCTTCCACAAGCATTGTTCAAGGCGGCATCCGCGATGCCGCATAAAGAAAATTAGGAATTGGTGAGCGAAGAACTTCGCGCCTCAATTCCTAATTCCAAAAGGGATATTTGCGTAAAATTATTTGCGCTGTGCAGGTGCTGCAGCAGGAGCAGCAGCGGCGGCAGGAGCAGCGGTCAAAGCGGCGGCAGAGATGCCGAGCTTGGCAGCGATGCGCTTGGTCACGTCTTCGCTCAAAGCTTCGTTGATGACGATACCAGCCTGCTGAGAAGCGTTCTTGTCAACGATGTAAACGAAGTTGCCTTCCTTGGCAATGGCGTTGACAGCGTCCATCACTTTCTGCGTGATCGGCTGGAACTTCTTCTGGCGTGCTTCGTCGAAAGCCTGCTCGTTGTCCTGGGCAGCCTGCTGGTAGCGCTGTTGGAGGTCCTGAATTTCCTGTGCGCGACGGTTGCGGATGTTCTCAGGGGTCTTGTCGGTCACTTCGCTCTGGAACTTTTCAATCTTCGTGTTGATTTCCTTCTCCATGTTCTGGAGCTCTTCACGATATTGCTTGCCGATGGCTTCCATTTCGGTCTGTGCCTTCTTAAATTCTGGCATAGCCTGCATGATGGTGGCGTAGTCGAAATGAGCGAACTTTTGAGCGGCGAGGCTCAGCGGTGCTACGAAAAGCACCATGATAAGGATTTTCTTAAACATTGCTTGTATGATTTTTTATTGTTTTCTTGTGTATGTCTGTCGGCCGCGGCCTGATACCAGAGGCTTATTGCGGCGGCGCATTCCGTCTCTTTCAAAGTAAACAGGAAAGCGAACGGCTGCAAAGATAGTGCAAACCGAATACAATCAAGTTTACTTGAATTGTTGAGGTGCAGCCTATCTTATGCAAAGATAGTGCAAACCGAGAGCAGAATATCAAGCTTGCTTGAATATTATGCCGAGGTGCAGCCTATCTTATGCAAAGTTAAGCAAATTAATTGGAATAGCCCAACTTAGTCAACACTTCGTTGCTGATATCAATGGCTGGGGAGGCAAAGATGATGCCTGCCGTCTCCGAAGCGCGGTCGAGGATGAGTTGGAATCCCTTGCTCTGCGCGATGCCCTTGATGGCATTGTAGATTTCGTCTTGGATGGGTTCCACGAGTGCCACACGCTTCTTATAGAGTTCGCCCTGCGGTCCGAAATATTTCTTCTTCAGTTCCGAGGCTTCCTTCTCCTTATTGACGATGGCCTGCTCGCGTTCCTTTTTCTGGGCCTCGCTGAGGAACATCACCTCGTTTTGATAATTCTTGTAGAGCGTCTTGGCCTGGTTGTCGATGGCTTCGACTTCGCTCTGCCATTTCTTCGACACCTGGTTCAACTGTTCGTTGGCACGTTCGTAAGCTGGTATGTTGCTCATGATATAACTCATATCCACGAGCGCGAACTTCTGTGCGGAGGCGCTTAGGCAGAGGCCAACAAACGCCACAAGCAGGAATAATTTTCTTTTCATGACTTTTAATGCTTTTGAAACTGACGCCAAAAACAATGCTGGATGGCTACTGGCCTGACGCTCTTTTGCGCGGGCCAGACATCCGTTTGCTTTTGGTCACTAAAATTCTTGTCCGATGATGAAGTGGAACTGCGAACCGCCGGCCTTGACGCCGTTGATGTTCTTCTGGAAACCATAGGCCCAGTCAATACCCATCAAACCGACCATCGGGAGCAAGATGCGCACACCGAAACCGGCCGAACGCTTCATGTCGAAGGGATTGAACTTATTGACATTGGCCCAGGCGTTACCGCCTTCAACGAAGGCCAAAGCATACATACTGGTGGAGGCTTCGAGCATGAGCGGATAACGAAGTTCAAGCGTCATTCTGCTGTAGGCGTAGGCGTTCAAACTATTGTTTCCGGCCAAAGAACCGTTGTCGTAACCGCGCAAACCGATGGTCTCGGTGGCATATCCGCTGGAATAGCCCGACATACCGTCACCACCCACGTAGTAGGTTTCAAACGGCGACTTGTTGTAACGGTTGTAAGCGCCGAGAATGCCAAATTCAGCACGCGTCATGAGCACGGGCGTCTTGACGGCGTTGCTCAGGGCCGTGTAGGTGCGGAACTTCATCTTCCACTTGTGGTATTCAATCCAACGATATTTCTCCTGCGCCTCGCGCTGGTATGACGAAGAATTGTATGTCGTGGCAAGATGCTTATAATCTTTTCCGTTCCAAAGCGAATAAGGCGGTGTGAGCGTCACAGAGGCCGAGAAGTCGGAACCTGTTCTTGGATAGAACGGGTCGTTGCTCGACGAACGGCTCAGGGTGAAGGAGATATTGAAGTTATTACAGTTACCATCTGAAATCAGGAAGTAATCCCACGATTTCAGCATATAGCGCGTGTACGACAGTTCCGCCATGAAGGTGAAATAGTCGTCGGGCCAACGAAGACGTTTTCCGAGACCCATTGAAACACCAATCAACTTCACGTATTTGTCGGGGTCGTAATAGTTGCTATAGTTATAGTAGTTGCTATTCGTGCCGTAGCCGTAAATCGTGTTGTAGAGGTTGTTGTAGTTGCTGTAGTAGTGAGAGTTCACGTCGCTCTGCTTAGAATAATAGAGCGAGAAAGAGAACTGCGTCGGGCGCTTGCCGCCAAACCAAGGATCGAGGAACGAGAGCGAATAGCTCTGGAAATACGTACCGTTGCTCTGGCCGCTCAACGACAAGGTCTGTCCGTCACCCTGCGGGATGAAGCCAGCGCGTTTCTTGCTACCGTTGAAGAGGTTGCGCATGGAGAAATTGGTAAACTTCAAGCCGAGTCGTCCAACAATACCCGTCTGTCCCCAACCGGCCGAAAGTTCCACCTGGTCGCCGCCCTTCGTCTGCAAAGGATAGGTGATGTCCACCGTTCCGCTGACAGGATCGGGCTTGATGCCCTTACCGATACCGGCCTGCAAGGCTTCGGGGTCGAACTGGTTCATATTGGCCAGCTCCATCACCGTACGCTTGATAGACTCCATAGAGAAAAGGTCGCCCGGCTTGGTGCGGAGCTCGCGGCGGATGACATTTTCATACACGCGCTCATTTCCAGAAATGCGGACGTGGTTGAGCGTGGCTTGGTTGTTCTCAGTGATGCGCATTTCGAGGTCGATAGAGTCGCCGTCGATGTTCACTTCAACAGGGTCGAGGTTGTAGAACACATATCCGTTGTTGTAATACATGTTTCCGATGCAATCGTCGTCCTCGTGCAAACGCTTGTTGAGAAGCGTTTGGTCGTAGACATCGCCTTTCTTCATTCTGAGCACGTGGGCCAGAACGGCAGAGTCATAGACCTTGTTGCCCACCCAGTCAACATTTCTCAGGTAGTATTTCTGTCCTTGATAAACATCGAGATAGATGTCGACGTGGGCATCGTCAACGGTCGCCACACTGTCGCTCTTGATGAGGGCATCGCGGTAGCCCCAAGAATTCATCTTGTTGATGACATGGTCTTTGTCTTCGGTATATTTCTCCGGCACGAACTTCTTCGATCTGAAGATATTGACTAAACTCTTCTCGTGCGTTTTCTTCATGGCACGCTTGAGTTTCTTCGCCTCCTTCTCCGTCACGCCAGCGATGTAGATGCGGTGTACCTTGATCTTCTCATTCTTATCGATGTTGATGTCAAGGAGCACACGGTTTTCAGCCGTAACGTCATTGCGCTGGTCGATGGAGACCTGCGCGTTTTTGAAGCCCTTCTCTTCGAAGTAGCGTTTGATATGAATCTTGGCACGGTCGATGATGTCGGGGTTGATATAGCTACCCACCTGAAGTCCGAGGCGCTTTTCGATTTCCTCACGCTCCGACTTCTTCACGCCGCCATAATTGATGCTCGACACCTGCGGCAGTCCTTGCAGATAGATGTGCAGATAAATCTTGCTGCCCACAATACTGTCGGCTTCTATACGAACGTTCGAGAAGCTCTTTTGCTTCATGTATCGGCGTATGGCTTCGCTGATGTCCTCGCCAGGCACGTCGTACATCTGTCCCACGGTGAGTCCGGAGATGCTCGTCAGGACATCTTCATCGTAATTCTTGTCTCCTTCAACCACAAGTCCACCCAAAATATAACGGGCATGGTCTTGCGTGTATGAAATTTCGGGTTTGACATGCACTGGCGTTTGCGCACGTCCTTGAACGGCGGCAATTGCCAATGCGGAGAGAAAGAACAATCTGTTGAGATATTTCATTGTGTATGTTTGTTACTGTTGGAGAGATGTAGGAGAGAAAGCCCCATGAGCCTCAGCGACGAGCGCACACGCCGACGTCAGGACATCACCAGTCCCTCTGCCATTCGGGTTCGTCGTTGCAGACCACCCCAGCGGTCTCCTCCTTTTTCAACGCGTCATTGCTGCACTTGTTCGCTTGTTTTGCCGTAGCGGCGCTCCCTGTTGCAGTAAGTGTCGATGGCTTTCATGAAATCGGCCTCATGGAAGTCGGGCCAGAACGTATCGCAGAAATACAGTTCGGAGTAGGCACACTGCCAAAGCAGATAATTGCTCAGACGCACCTCGCCACCCGTTCGGATGAGGAGGTCAGGGTCGGGCATAAACTCCGTGGCCAGATTGCGGCTGATGTCGTCTTCGCAGATATCGTCGACATTGATTTCGCCCGCAGCGGCCTGTCGCGCCATTTTCTTCACGGCCTCCGTGATTTCCCAGCGTGCCGAATAGCTCAGGGCGATGACCATCGTCATGCCCGTGTTGGCCGCCGTTCGCTGTTCCAGTCCCACGATGGCGTTGCGCACCTCCTCCGGCAAGCGTGAGAGGTCGCCGATGGTTCGCATGCGCACGTTGTTCTTCATGAAGAGTTCCTCTTCCATCGCCGTCAAAATGAGCGACATGAGCGCCGCCACTTCCTGCGGCGGTCGGTTCCAGTTTTCTGTTGAGAACGTGTATAGCGTGAGATATTTAATGCCCAAGTTTGAAGCCACCGTAGTGATTTCGCGAACGGTTTCCACGCCCTGCTGGTGTCCCATGCTGCGGTTCAGTCCGCGTGCTTTGGCCCATCGTCCGTTTCCGTCCATGATGATCGCCACGTGTTGCGGCAATTTGCGCCCCGTCGTTTCGCCGCCATTTTCAGCTGCCGTCGAGACGCAATTCCCTCTTTCCCCTTGGGGATTTAGTTTCGTCTGAAGAGAAGACTTTTGACTGTCCATAAGTAGGTAATCAAAATTATTTCGTTCTATAATTATGTTCGCGATGTCGGCATATCAGCCCCTCCGTTTCAATCCTTGTTGCACGCCGGGCATACGGCAGAGATGTCGTAGGTGATGGTGAACAGCGCCATTCCGTAATGATCTTTGTTTCGGAAGCCCGACGACTGTATGCCGAGCGGTGCCGAGAGTCCGTCGAGCTTGTCGCTCAGAGAAAAGTGCATGCGCCATTCCAACCCGAGGTTGAGCCTTGGCGCCGCCTTATATTTCAATCCAACTCCAAACGGCACATTCATCGTGAAAGCCTTTCCGATGTCGGAATAAGAGAAGCCCAGGCCCAATTGGATATACGGCACGAGGCGTTTGTAGCCTTGATAGCCCTCCACATAGCCGTAGGGCAGAAAATGCAGTTCGTAAAGCGCAGAGAGGTCGACGATGCCACCTTTCATGCTATATTCCAAACGGTTTTCCGACGCTCCCGTCTCATTGGCAGGATAAAACGCCTTGAGCCCGTTGGTATTGTTGTTCCAGGCATTGTACGTCAGCGCCGTTTTGACCGCCATGCGCGGATTCAAAACAAATCTCAGCATGCCGCCGCCTGTCAGTCCCATCGCTCCGAAGAGTTTGGAATTGAGGTCATTGACCGCATGGTTAACCCCGATGGCGCCGCCGATTTCCATCTTATACTCCACCTCATCCTGCGCCATAAGCGCCGGATGTGCCACGAGCGCCAGCACCATGAGCAGGGCGACCCGTCTTGAAAGTTGAAGAATATTGGAAATCATGCAATTGTAAATATCAAAACGTATGGAGAGGGGCGTTTGCTATACAAAGGCAACCCCACAGACTCCGTTTATCGGTGTTGCGAGAAAGGCCCTTCAGCGGTACGTCGTGCGGCAGCACAACGGCCAGATATATCCGAGCGCCGGCCTCACATATATAAACGGCCTCACACACATATATATAAATAAGCAGGCACTACCGACAGCCTTCCGGCAAGTCCGTAGCCCCTACCCTTTTCTTGCTTCAGAAAGCGCCACCAAGCTGCTGACGGGCACTCTTCTCAAATTTCGTCTGCTCGTCAGTCCATCCCAAGCGATTATAGCGTCCGCGCCAAAGCGCACCAGTGGTGGATTCGAGCACCCATATAAAGTTGTTTGGCGTGGTGGTACCGGAAACGGCCGCCGCTTTTCCAACGAGATGGGCCAACGGATTGCGCACGTGCTTGCCCGGGACGTCCCATGTGCGGCCGTTGTCTTGGCTCACATAGATAGGCGCCAAAGTGTTGTCGGCCTGCTGTCCGAGCAACCAGAGCGTATTGTCGTAAGTGAAGAGTGCGGGATTGCTAACAAACGGCAGGTTGGCATGCTGCTGACCAGTGATTTCCGGCAGGCAATACCAGCCAAAAACGTTGGTGCCCGTCAAGTCGATGTCGCGTTTCCAGACGATGGGCTTGCCTTTCTGGGTCTGTCCGACAACGATGATATGCTCCATGCGACTGTCGGTGCGCGAGACATTGACAGTGCCTGCAAGATTTTTGACGGGAAGGCTGTCTGGCTCGTCGGCCTCATCGGCCTGCCAGGTCTGTCCGCCATCGGCAGAACTACAGAAGGTGCCGTCTTTCATTCCGTAGATACCAGCAGAACTAACGGCCAAAAGGACGTCGGGAGTTGAGGGCGCATTGATGGCATTCCATGTCACGCCATCGGAAGAATGAGCCAGTCCAGCGGCAGTAAAGGCATAGAAATTACGGCGTTCTGGGTCAGCCACCACCGAAGCTATCTGAAAACCTGTGGGCAAAGCGCTTGCCTGCACATTTCCAAGCGGATCGACAACAAGCACCTGTTCCCCGCTCTCGGCGTGTCCGAAAACGAGCAACGCATTGTCGGCGCGTCCCAGGGTGCGGTGTCCCCCCTGCAAGGTGGCAAACTGGCTGTTGGCATTCACCACGTTTTTCCATACGAAGCTGTCGGCCTCTTCCTTGTGTACGTTGATTTTCACCTCATAGTGTTTCTTGGCCAAACCATCGTAGGCATTCACCGTGAGCATACGCGGCACGGTGAAGTCAGTGCTGTCGGTGGTTGCGAAGAGCGTGTCCTGGCCCGTTGTCAGCGATTTGATGGTTGTCACGCCCGAAGAAGTGAGCGTGGCGAAGGTCACGTGCGCCACATCGGTGCCCACTGGCAACGAGTCGACATTATAGATGCGGTTGTTCACCTGGTCGATTGTCAACGGGTAATATCCTCCATTGAGGGTGATGGTATAGGTGCTGTCGGCCGTGACTTGCAGCGTACGCTTGAGCGTTCCGAGCGTAATCTTCGTCAAAGCACAATCGTGCGTGTCTACGTTAGAGGTATATTCCATATCGGAACTGCACGCTCCGAAACCCATTGTCAGCATTGCCAGCAGAACCGGCAGCAGAGCCAATTTCAAATTCTTCATATTTATATATAGGAGTGCCGTCTGCAGAGCAGTACGGCGATTTGTAAGATTCATTCTGAATGGCCAGAGCCTTCCTTCCCACGCACATTCCACGGCGGAAACGGCGGCAGGCGTTGGCAAATCAAGAGATTGACGGAAGGAAACGAGGCAGAGCTGAGAAGATACGTTTGTCCAGCTGGGCAACACTTAGTAATGTTGAAAAAATAACTTCCGCAATTTTGCTGTTGGCAAGAATATTTTATATACTCCCCTGCCTTTTCGGCTCTTTTCGAACTTATCCTCAGTCACAATGCCCGCATTGCTCCTTCGAATAAGCTCAAAAATAGCTCAAAAATGCAGGTGCAAAATTGCGGAACTTATTCTTTCAACATTACTTACCTCTGTTTTACTGTCGCTTTTTTCCGCAAATCGCCACCATAATGTCTGCAAAAATACGGATAAATTTTCCAGTAGAGAAATAACCTCCCCTGTTTTGCATTTTTTATTACCTCTTTTGTCTGCGATTTTCGACGAACCGGGCATTTTCTACGATAAGTAATAGTAATAAAACAAGTTGCCTATGCCCACAACGCCGTTGCTTCGCGCCACGGAAAAAGCATATTCCCACGCCTACCGCTCCCCTGTCGCAATCATCAATCACCCAGACGCAAGACGAACTTCACACCGATGCCCGTTTGGCTGTGGCCTGCAAGGGCGATGAAGCCGGCGACGTCGACAATGGGGGTGGAAAGGCCGTAACCCCACTCACTATAATAGCCCAAAGTGCCGACATTGAGGAGGTTGATATAGAGACGCTCTTTTTGCACCACCCGCGTCAGCCAACGCAGGCGGGAGAAAAGCATCATGGGACTCTCGTAGGCAGCGGAGAGGCGCACGTAATGGCGCGACTCGTTGTACCATCGGGCATCGAGGAGCTGAAACTGGCCAGAGAGTTCGTCGTGCCAGTTGCCAAAGAGATGGTTATTGCGGAAATAGTCGTAATCAAGGAAGCAGTCGGGCCCACGGCGCGTGAAGAATCCGCAGCCTCCTCTGAAATAGAGGGCACGCAGGGCATAGAGCGGCAGCGTGTATTGCACGTCGGTCTCTATGCGCTCGTAACTCGTTGAAGCATTGAAGGTGGAGAGGCCGCGCTCATAGTCGACCATAAAGGTGGGCCACTTTGAATGCAGCGGCACAGCGTGGCCGTTGCCGTCGCGATAATGATAGAGCGCGGGCGTCCAACTGACGGAGAGGCGCGGCGCAAAACCAGTCAGCGTGCGTGCCATGCCATTGGCCGCCGCCACTTCGTTCCATTGCAGGAGATTGCGACGATGGAGACGCCAGCCCGCACTGAGACGCAGGCCGACGACGGGCGAGAAGGCGAAGGTGGCCAAAAGACGGTTGTCGCGGTAATAAGAGAAATCGTAGGTGTCGAACACCTTCGTCAGCGAATCGTAATTGGTAATGCCATGCAGACGTTGGCGCACCTCATCGGCCTGCCGGGCGTTATAGATGTGGTCTCCGCCGGAGGCCTCGAGCGTGAAGCAACCATCATGGCGAGGCAAGACGTTGAGCCTCAACGGCAGATGCCAATAAACTTGCCGCTCCTTGAAGTTATAGCCCACGCGCGGCGCAAACTCAAGACTGCGTTGGCGCGTAAAGTCGGCATGGAGGTTCAGGCGTGTTTGCAAAGTCATTCCGCGCGAGCGCGACCACTGAACCATCGAGGGCGTGAGCATGGCGGGGAGTTTGAGGCGCGTTGAAGGAGCAATGGAAAGCGTGTGGCTGTCGAACAAGAGGTTTTCCGTGGCGTCCGACATTCTGAACACATGGCGCCCGCCGGCCTTTTCTCCGAAAACGGAATCGGCCGGCTGCACATTGGTACGCAAGGAGTCGCGCGAAGCGGCCCTATCGTAGATGGCTTGCTGGTGCGGCTGCAAAGGGAATGGACGGTTTTGGTCGAAATAAGCCTTGTCGCGCCGCATGCTGGTGGTGTCGGTGTGGAGCTGATAAAGCCTTGTCAAATCAAAGCGGTTTTGCTTTTCCACTTCCACCCGCTCCGTGTATTTCTCCATCTGATAGTTGGCCTTCGCCTCATAAGCCTCCTCAATGCGGTTGCCGAGGAATCGCAGGCGCGAAGTGAGCAGAATGCGGTTGGGCATCAGGGCGCTCTGTCCGTCGCGCCCCATCTCCCCCACCACCTGGATGTGGCTCCATCCGTAGCTAAAGCTGAGAGAGAAGGCCACCACGCGCCCCGTCTGCTCCTCAATGGAAAGTGTTCCTCTAACGAGCTGTGTGTTGGAAATGCGGGGTTTGACCTGCACACAAACAACGCGCCGCCCCTTAGAAATGTAGCACGACTGATAGCGGTAGCGATAGTATTTGCGGTTGCGGCGGTTGACGGGCGAGAGGATACGATCGGTGAAAATGTTCGGCTCGTAGATGGAAAGGCTGTACCGCCCGATCCATCCGTCTCTCTCTTGACGGAGATAGGGCATGGTGGAAAACGAGGCGATGTCTTTCTTGTAGACCTCTGCCGGCGGCCGAAACTGATATTGCGACATCTGCTCGCCGAAATATTCATGGCTGCCGCGCTCAAGACGCAACATATCGGGCATATAACGCGTGAAAATGTTGCGGCGCTTGGTGGCCAGCGTGTGCCGCACATAAACGCTGGAACGGAAGGCGGCGGCCCGCAGGCCGTAGCGCTGCGTGAAAGTGAAGACGCGGGCCATCACGCTGTCGGCATTGATGCTGTCGCGTCGGCGTGCCGAGGTGGCGGCAATGGTTTCGTTTCTGTCTGTTTCCGCTGCGATGGAGAGAGCCGAGGCAAGGGTGTCGACTTCAGTCGTTGCCTTCCTCCCAGTGGCGGCAGAGGCCGCCGCGTGTATCAAGCTCAGCAAAACGCACAAAAAAATCCCCAGACATTCCCCCTTCAAAACAGGCGCAACAAAGGTGCCCCGACAGAAAAGGATATGTCTGGAGATGAATTGGCTCATTTATGGACATTCTGAAAATCCCAGTGGCATTGCCACACTGGGATTCATCGTTCCCGCATGCTGCCGAGAGGCGCCGATGGCCTGTCGGGGGAGCACACGTTTTATTACTTACTATAAAGCAACCACGCGCCAGCGTAAGTTTCCTTCAACTGATTGCGCGACTGAACGGCAGAAGCCTTGTCATCATAAGAAGAAGCAATCACGCGGAACCAGCCAGTGTGGCCATTGATGGTCTCGTTGGTCTCCACCACGCGTGAAGCATACCCCTGATTCTTCAGGCGCGTCATCAAACCTTCAGCGTTGGCCTGAGTCAAGAAACTGCCGACAACAACACTGTAAGTGCGGAGCGCTTCGCCATTAACAACGGTGAAACCGCCGCTGATGGTGCGCACGTCGCTGTTGTCAACGGCCTGAGAGGGAGTTGTCGTAACCGGCGTGACAGCCACATCGTTCTGAGTCGGAGTGGTCGTTACGCTAACAGTGGTGGCCTCGTCAGTTGTGCTTGCCGACTGCTGCGCCTTGGCTTTTTCAAAAGCCTGACGGTAGGCGCTTTCCTGAGACTTACAGCTGCCCAACAGCATAATGGAGCAGAGAGAGATTCCAAAGATGAGAGTTTTCTTCATGGGAATGAATCGTATTTTTTAATGTTATGTTTCAGTTATATTTCAGTTTAGTTTCAGCACGCTTTGCTGCTTGGCCATTTCCAAATATTTTCAACGCTGGTCGTGCTTGTTTGCAAAGTTACCCTATATATTTTAGTCTCTGCTACGTTCAATGGTTAAACATTTTTAAAGAACTGGCATTTAACCGATGTTGTCCTAAAAATATGCCCTTTCTTTTTGGATATTCGGAAGCAAACACATATATTTGCGGTATGGATTGAGACAACGGGCGCTGACAGACAACGCCCCTTTATCACAACCTGAGAACAGAACAAGCGGGTAGCACGAAAGTGCGAAGCCGCAGATGTGTAACCTCTAAAAAACGAATGTCATGAAAGGTTTGAATCTCGTTGCTGCATTCCTCGGCGGAGCTGTCGTTGGCGCAGCATGTGGTGTGCTCTTCGCACCAGAAAGTGGTAAAGATACACGTGCAAAAATAGCAGAGGCCCTTCGTAAAAAAGGCATCAAACTGAGCAGTCAAGAATTAGACAACTTGGCAGACGAAATCAAAGAATGAGCCTGACGCATTTGACTTATTAACAACAATTAGAAAGGGGAACGGCTGCAAAAGCCTTTCCCTTTTTTCATAAGTAAAAACGACAAGAACCATGTTTTCTAACGACCAAAAGATTAACGCCGCCAACGATCTTCTGCGCGAAGCGAAGCAATATGCCGACCTGCGACTGCAACGGCTGAAGCTCGATTTCGTGAGCAAACTGACGCTGCTGCTCTCGGCCCTGGTGGTCAGCATCGTCCTGCTGGTGGTCTTCGCCGTGGTGTTTCTGTTCGTGGCCTACACCCTGGCGCTGGCCATGGCGCCGCATGTCGGCGGCCTGCACTGGGCCTGCGCCATCATTGCTGCGGGCGGCATCGTGTTGGGAACGCTGTTCTACGCCTTCCGACGCCCGCTCATCGTGCAACCACTGACCAACTTCGTCGCACGCCTCTTCCTCGAGAAGGACACGGAGGATGACGACGACAACGAAGAGGAGGACTGATTTATGGCAAAAAGAAAAGAATATACCCTCGAAGAGATCCACCGCCAAAGGCAGAAGCTCTCCAAACGCATTGACAAAAAGGAGCAGGAGATACGCCGAAAATGGCGCGACCTCGTGGCGCCGCCAGAAGTCGACGACACGCTCCACCTTTGGACAAACCGAGCCGAAGCGGCCTTCTCGCTCTACGACGGTTTCATGACGGGCTACAAACTCCTGCGCTCGTTCGGCTTCTCGTTCGGACGGAAAAAGAAGAAATAAGCGGCCACCGTGCCGCCGGGGAGAACCGCCGTTTTTTGTTGAAACATCCAGGCCGCTGGCAGAGCGCACGCGCCACGCCCGCATCTCCACGACATCCCAAAAAGAAATCGCATTTGGAAACCCGAAATTTCCAAATGCGATTTCTTTTTTTGGCCGAACATGGCAACAAACGGGCCGCGAGCGCATTCCCAACAAGAGACACACGGCAGAGCCCACCTCGCCGCCCCGCCTTCATCAAAACTCAAGCTGGAAGCCCTTCGATTTCAGTTCCGCATATTTCTCAGCATTGAAGCTGAAGAGATTAGCCTCCCTTCGCTGCGAAGGGTTGGCAGTGTCGCCCGTCAGCTCGAGCATACCAAGGCGCCTCATCTTGTTATAGAAATTGCGGCGATCGAAGCGCATATCGAGGATGGCCTCATAGAGGTTTTGCAATTGCTTGATGGTGAACTTCTCTGGCAGCAGTTCAAACCCAACCGGCTCGAAATGAATCTGTTGGCGCAGCGTCTTTTCCGCCTTACGGAGAATCTGGTCGTGGTCGAAAGCCAGCGGCGGCACTTCGTCAAGGGCAAACCATCGCGCGTCGGACGCATCGTCGCCTCCCTTCACCTCCTGCATCCTCACCAGCGCATAATAGGCAATGGTGATGACCCGTTCGCGCGGATCGCGCTGCGGAGCGGAAAACGTGTGAAGCTGACGGATGTAAGCCCCTTCCAATCCAGTCTCCTCCTTCAGTTCGCGCAACGCCCCTTCTTCGGCGCTCTCGTCCATATTAAGGAAACCGCCCGGAAAGGCCCACCGTCCCTTGTAAGGCGCCATGCCACGCTCAACCAGCAGCACCTTTAGTTTGACACCATCGAAACCGAAGATGACGCAGTCGGTCGTCACGCTCGGATGCGGATATTTGTAGCTATATTTCAGCCCTTCGTTTGCTTTGTTTTCTTCGCTCATACACAATTTGCGTTATATCTACGCCACAAAGATAGGGACTTAATTTCGATTCACAAAATAATTGGGGTGTTCAAAATTGAAATATCAAAGGCTTCCTGAAAAGCTTGACAAGTTGTCGATTCGCGGCCGAAGGTAGCGCTACTCGCGACCGAAGGTAGCACGACTCGCGGCCGCGAGTAGCACGATTCGCGGCCGCGAATCGATAAGGTGCAAGTACGAAAAGATAGCGAAAAATCTACATGTAATACGTGCAATCTTCGTTCTCGTTGGTAATCAAGTAAGTTCCAGCATCCGTAAAGACCACCTTATCTGGCCAAAAATTGAGCGACTTCATGGCCATCTCTAACTTTGTCGGAATGTTGTGATAGTAAATACCTTTCTTACATACAACGACGACGCCTAAATTGGTCACACAAGCATATTTTAGATGTCCGTACATTTCTCCAGCCTTTTCAAGAACGGCAATAACGTTTGTATCAGAGCCCGTCAAATGCCTGTCTGTAATGATAAGATACCGACCATTTTCAGAAATGGAGACGCAATAGATTTGCTCATTATTTATTTCATATTGTAGGAGGTCTTTCTTCATGGCCGCAGGAATATTCCCGCGCCAGCTGTTTCGTCCGAAAACAACACAATGGTATCCAGAACGCGTCATACAAACAGAAGCTATCTTATTTCCATTTGCCCTCAGTTCTTTCAAATTGGCAGCAAACTCAGACCAAGCCTGTTTATAGGCACAATCGTTCATGCCGTGAATAACAACACCGGCACCTCCATCGGTCAAAGTGCCCAACCGGCATTTTCCGTTCCATTTCTTGATATAATTCGTCAATAATGAGAGTCCGATGGCGCTGTCTGCATACGTTCTCGTTGTGCCACAAAGCGGAATTCTAATGGCATTGCGAGCCGATTGTGTGATGGTAATTTTCTTTTCCACCGTGCCGTTGGAGAGCTTGAAATAGTCTGCACGAGCATTTCCTGTTTTGTTTTCGTCAACAGAAATGGTCAGTACATTTCCATTACGGCTCAGGTGTCCCCACGATGCAGTCCCGACAGAAATGTGCCAATCTGCCGACGAAGAAACCGTTATGGCTGTAGTCCCTTTATCGGCAGAAAATCTTAGGGAGGATGCCGAAACGCTCAGACTGTTCTCTTTAGGAGAAGTCTCATCGGCCCCTTTCTGAGTGATGTCGACTCTGATTTCTTGATTCCCAGATTTCAGGCAGAAATAATCTTTTCTGGAATTTGTGGAAGTGTTGGCATCAACCTGAAGTGTCAGATAGTTTCCTTCCTTGCTTAAATGCCCCCACGAATTAGGCCAAGTCGAAATATACCATGATTTTTCCGACGAAACATAAAACACCTTTTTTCCGCCAGCGGCGTCTAACGCAGCCAGCGTTGGGGATATAGCAAAGGGCGTGGTTGTCGGTTCCGCCACAGTGGCTTTTCTTTTTCTTTTGGCAACAGCCGTTGTGGAACGCACCTGGCTTTTCTTTTTGGGCGAAACAGCTTCCGCCTTCTTCGCAGGAGCCACTGGGGCTTCCTCCTTGGCCACTCTTGTTCTATCGGCCGTATGCCTTTTCTGCGCCTGCATGTTTGAGGCCAAGAAGACCGACAAGAGGATGAATAAAATGGTCTTGTTCATAACGATTGGTTCTTATGTAATGGTAAGTAGGTGTTCGAAATTATCAATATAAACTAATTTTGAACACCTACTTACAACACCGAAGTTAGCGAAGCTCACCGATGAGGATGATAGATTTTATTTCCATTATCCAGATTATACAACACCCTTGAATGGTCGTACCATGTACCAGTATAGGGAGTGTTATTCACGAAACTACCAGAGAAATGAGATTTGTCGGAGTTCATATACAGCATGCCCTGCGTCCACTTGTCGCCATTCATGGCACCATAGAAGTAATCGCCGCCTTGATAAAATAGGATGGCATGGTCGTCCTGCCGCTTTCCGTTGACAAAATTTCCGATATAGTATTTTCTTCCATCCCGGTCGTTCCTGGGATAGATGGCCACTCCCGTTCCATGTGGTTTCCCGTTTTTCAACGGACCATAATACACAAATTCTCCCGTTTCATAATGCGTCACCTCCGACGGGAAGAGCACCCTATTCCAGATGACAAAGCCAAACAAAATCGTGATAATGCCAAGCAGTCCGAGCCACACCGTATGCTGCTGTTTCCGTTGTGACTTTCTCAGCCGATTGTGTAAATCGGCAACCTCAGCCAAGGCTTCGTCTTTTTCCTTATGAAGCGACGCTATCAGTCTGGTCATGTATCCGTTTGCGATTTCGTTGTCGCTGGTGTTGACCGTCACCACGTTGTGATTGCACGTAGCCTCAACAATCTGCTTGTCCGTAGAGAGATGGCCAAGAACTTTTCTGGTGTGTGTGCCATTGTAAGTGGACGACAATGGTTTGATGCCATATTCTTTAGCATGCCTTTCAAACTTGGCATTCAGAAACGCCTTCAACGCTTCAACCCTTGGAGCTTCATTATCGAAACTGCTGACCGAGAAGCGAAGCGCACCGTTATCTGCAAATTCGAGAATACGACCGGTTTCCACCAACAACTGCTCCACGGCTGTTCCAAAGAGTTTTTTGAGTTTCAGCGGGCAGGTGACCTGACTCTTGTTTAAAATCAGACACATCCCGATACATTCCTTTTCCGTCAGACGCTCAACATAGGCATAGTGCACCAAGTCGTGGTCGCGGAAAACCGTCAAACAAGAATCTCCCTGAAAAGATTCTTGCAGCGAACGCAGGAACGAGGCGGTATAGTCGTTTGGAAACTGACTATACCGTCCCTTGGGCGTTCCGAAAATATACAAGCTAAAATTCATGGTTGTTTTTCAAATTCGATGACGCCGTTTGATTCGTCGAAAGCATGTTTTGGCAACCGTTTGATGACGTTTTGCCCCAACAGCAGAGGCGCTTCTTGATTGGGGGTCACCAACGCTTCAACATCCTTCACTACAATGTATTTATTGTCTCGTCCCTGGATATAGATTTCCTTGATTGTAAATACAGCCGATTCGGTTGTTGAACCGTCAGCGATTTTCGAGAATGCAGGCCCTTGATAGTCGTCCATGCTAATTTTCCCTTCTTTGGCCAGTTTTTGCAGTTCAAGTAAAGAGATGCAGGTGACAGAAGCACCAGTGTCCCACCACATATTAAAGGGGACGCCGTTCAGAGAAACCTGAACTTCCAGCAAGTCGTTGTTAATCCGTTTGAACGGCACAAGAACTTTCTCGCCCTTGACCTGATTCTTTGCCACGACAGAGGTATCGACATTTTCTCCCCAGACATTATCTCTCTTTGAGGGCTTCTGACCACCGCCACATGCCGTGAGAACAACCGTGGCAGCTAAGGCTATTATGAGTGATGTTTGCTTCATGATTAAAATGCTTTTTTAGTTTTATCATATCTGCCAGTGGTGCCAAACGAAAACATGTCTATTGCTTGACAGCCTGTTCTGGCAGATTATTTTTCTTGTTTTTTTAATTCGGTTTATTTGTACTTGGTCGCACCAGACGAAGATTAACTTGACTGCGTGGGAGTCGAAGGAAGTGTTATTTCATTTTTTCTTGGACTAGCAGGCCTTTTTCGATTTGCTTCCTCTTTGTCTTTCAACACTTTTTCCTTATCATTCAAGCGTCTGTTCCAGTCGTTTGAAAACAATCCTTTATGTCGTCTGAGCAATATTTTCCCCCTATCGATTTCCCTTTGGCTTATCTCTTTTTTTGCGAGAATATTACGAACTTCGTTATAGTCCTTGCAAATGCCATCCCAACGGTTTTTATCTTCTTCTCCAAACCCGATGAATTCCATAAAATCCCGATTCAATATATAGAATTTACTTATTTTATCCTGCTGATCTTTGGAGCTAACAATAATATTCCACAGCTTATTTTCAAAAGCCTGTTTCATCTGTCCCTTAAACGTTTCAGCCTTTGGCCTTCCTTCAACATACGCAAGGGCATCTGAGAAAGCTTCTGCGTCAAGCAAGCGCTGCAATTCATTTTCGTCAATCTCACGATCCGCTTCATGGCGTGAGTCTGACGTAGGGGGTGCGTCGAACGTAATAAGCGCAGAGCTGGAATTGGTTTCCACTTCAGACGATTCCTCTTCTTTATCTGAACCAAGAATGCTAAGCGCGAGAACGAAGCAAATGAAGATACAGAAAACGCCCAATGCCCCCAGACAGATTTTCTTGTTTTTCCGCAGGAGTTCGAGAAGATCTTTTTCCAACGGGTTCTCTTTCTTCTCGTCTTTCTTCTTTTTCTCCTTGGCCTTATTCTTATGGAAGCACGTATTGCAGACATCTCCACCCGTCTGACTGAAAGCCGAAACGGGCTTGGTTTTTCCACACTTCACACAGACGCGGCTGGACAACCGTCTTTCCTCCACCTGCTTCTTTTTCTGACATTCCTTGCAAATGGTGGCTTCTGTAGATTCAAACTCAGACAGGGGTTTGTTTCGCTTGCAAGAGTAACAATATTGGGTTTCGACTTCGTCATGCCTCATATCATCTGCGACACTATTCGTTCTTTCATACAGACCTTTTATGATTCCCGACAAAGATTCATATTTTCCCCATATATCCCGAAAGGCTGCATTCTCTTCTGCATCTTCAATCGTTGGCACATACCTGGACAAATTCAGCAGGATTTCGCTAACCCTACGATAAATCTGCTCCAAATCGCGTGCATTTTCTCGCGTTGGGTTGGCGGCAATTGGCAAAAGGAAGGCATTGAAGGCATGAAGTCCCTGAATCAGTTCCTGCAAATCCAATTCTATTTGCGAAGAGGTTTCCTCTTTCAATACGGGTTTGTCCACTATGTCGGACGAGATTGAAAGCCAGGTGTATTTTCTGAAAGCGTCCTGCAACTGGCTCTCGCCAATTGGCTTGACGAAAGAAACCACTTGTCCCAGGCTACCCATTGAAAAGGAACTGTCGTAATGTTCTGTCCGGGTTCTTCCTGCTGTGAAGATGTTGGGCAAATTCGTTTTCAGCCAATCCACATCATCCGGCCTTTCCTCGAATTTCCGTACGGTATATTCCAACACACCTTCTTCATTTTGTTTTATCACAATGTGCTCGGTGACAAAGCGTTCGAAGAGGTATTCGAAATATTCCAACACAATCTTGAAATCCGGACAATAAGTACCATTCTCCATGACCACCGACATGCCGAAAAAAGCATGCTGCGGTTGGCGACACACTTCCTTCATACCATATCGAAGATAGGTATAAATGGTTTCTCCGTTTTCCTTCCGGTTGATTAAGAATCGGCGTCCACGGCGCGAGGATATGTAGAAGCTCTTGAAATAGTCGGTAAATTGTACGTCCTTTTCATAGAAATCAAATCCTTGCGGAACACCATATATATATGTTCTCATAAGTCGTTCAATTGGTCTTTGTAAATTTCGACAGCTATCGCTTTGTCCATGTAAAGAAGCGTAGCAAATTCGTCCTCACCATCAATATTATATGAAATGCTCAAGACCACGTTTCCATCGTCAAAGGCAGCCATTTTTTCTGAGGGTTTATCAACAACCATACGGCGAGGAACCTGAGGATATTTTCTTACGATGTTTTCTAAGATTGTGTCATAAATGCGCGTTGCTTTTTCTTTGCCACATTTGGTTCCAAATGAGACACAACGCAGTCTGTTCTTATAAAACTTGAATGAACAAGATTCCCATTTATATCCGGCATAGGTGACATTATCTATATAGAGAACTTTGTTGTCTTTATCTTCTTTGCATTTCAAACCATGACTTTGCAGTTTGCTGATAAGTTGCGCCTTCGTGGTCGTACCCAGTTTGCACCCCCAAAATTCATCTTTTATCTGTGCACTGGCTATGATGAAAAAGGTGAATGCAAACAACAGCGAAATAATACGTTTCATCTTATTTTTTCGGGGAGAGTGGTTAAACTTCTAAGTAGGTGGTCAAAAATATTTTTACATTTTGTCAGTAGGCGTTCAAGGATATCCCGAACACCTACTGACACATAAAACAAGGTTCCCTTTATTTTATCGCATTCCATAATTCCTGGCAATACCAGTCTTTTTCAGGCGTCCAAACTTCCCGTCCGTCTCCAGTGCGATTGAAAACTCCAGAAGAGAAGCAGACTGCCTTGAAATTATATTGGCCATACATAAATTTGGTCAATCCCGTATTCTGATACCTTGCAAAGATTCCAGGATATTGCTGTTTGATATTGGTGAAGAACACCTGTTTGTTCGGCTCCCCATTTGGCTTGTACTGATGACGGTGTTTGTCGGCCTTATTAAAAAGGAAAACAACACGGTCTTGAGGAGAGATGAGGCCCTGCATGCTGCATATTTTCTGGGCATACAGATTGCGCTCTTCCTGATTGCTTCCCCAGTCTTGCTCTACGAAAAACACCCAGATTTTCTTATTCATGCACGTACGTATCGCATTGATATAAGTGGGAAATTCCAAACTGGCATGCCCATCAAAATAGTGTTCGCCAGGAGCCTCCAAAATCTGACATAAGGGCCGTCCGATAGAGTCAAGCACCTTGACGAGCATGAAGCTGATAATGTCGGTACCGCCAGGAGCATAGGTACTATAGGCCATATCCTTCAAGCCGGCGCACATTTTTGTGTAATGCTTGTCGGTCTGCGGACGAAAGAGGGCTTCAGGAACAACCTGATAATTATTTTGCTCCAGAAAACGAATCATTCTCAAAAGCGTCAGTGTCTTTCCTGAAGCTGGCGAGCCAAAAAACACCACAATGGGCGTACTCGCGTCTGGAATGGTGACCGTGATGTTATTGACATCATGAATTTCTTCGTCTGTATAGGTATCCTGCAACACCGTACTTTTCTTTTCCGTTCCTCCATTCTCGGAGACAGGCTTGTCATTTACGAGTTTATCAAAATCTGCCATAGTTTCTTTTCTTTACTAAATTAGGATTCGAGATTAAAGCGCATTGTTGCTGCTCTTGCTGCAGAGAAGATTGAAGAATACAAAGGCGGCGATGTCCACCAACAGGGCGATGAAAACCCACCAGATAAATCCATGACCGTCGTATTTGTCTGTCTTCAAGAAATCCTTCCAGACATCGGGCACACTGAGCATTTCCTTGGCCTCAGGCATAGCACCGTCTCGCGTATAACGCTGGCGGTCGTCACCCTTGAACGAAACATACTGTGAATTGGCCTTGATGAAGGCATAGCCGTTGGCCAAATCCTCCGTTGCAGCCTGTATAATGTCGTTGTCAATGCCGTTCATCTTGTTAACATCAGACAAAGCTATTTCGCAATTCTTGATGAGCCCGTCAAGCGTTTTCGACCCCATCATGCGTTTCACCTTATCTATTTCCTTGTCACACTGGGCCCGATAGAGTTTCAACTGGTCGTAAGCCTGCGACTGATAATAGTTTATGGCCGTAAGCCACTGCGAACGGGTATTTCCAACTTGAGCCACTCGCTGGATTTTTCGATCACCTCGTCCGCCTTCAAAGAGGATGCGGTCCATCTCCACAAGGATTGTTTCAAAACGAGGCCCTATTCCGATGGCGCTGGGGTTGTCTATCTCTGCCACCAGACGCAATATCAAGGCATCGACAGCATCCTTCTTGCCATTGTACTTGTCTTCGATTTTCTTGATTTCAACATTGTTGTCCTTGAGTCCTTGAAGATAGCCCTGCGTGCGCGTCAGGTCTGACTTGACAATTTCCTTGATTGAAGCCCGATAGAGAAGCGTATGCGTGTTTGTTGGAAGACTAATCATCAGCCAAAACACAACCAAGCCGATAAAGCCAAACAACAAATGGCCCCCTCGACTAAGGAAAAGACCTTGTCCGAAATCGCCATACTTGTCAAATCCCTTGATAAAATAGGAAAAGCTCAAGGAGGCAATGATGTAAAAGACAACGGCAATCAACCAGGCTCCAGCGATGGTGATTGACGGTTGCCAAATGAAGAGGGATTCTGCTGTCCAATAACAACTGAAACCTGCCAGGCCGATAAAGCCGACGACTAAAATGATGGATTTGAGATTTAATGCTTTCATCTTTCTGATGTGTTAATGTGATATAATATATAAATTGTTTCCTTGCTCTGTTTCACGTCTGCCTTGATGTGTACCCGTATGAAAGGGAGAAGATGTATAACCAACGGTGCCGACTATAAAGGGAAGGAGTTATTTCTCACTAAATTACGGAGGAACAACAAGCCGCAATGCCATCTATACAAATTCCTGGACTTAAGAGCTTTAATGAAGATACAAGGTCTTCCGTTTGAAGGCTGTCTGGTTTCAGCCAGTACGTTGGCCAATACCCCCTTGTTTGATTAAATTCCGCTAATGCCCCGACTGGCAACAGACAGGGCGCACTGAGACTTTGCCTCAGCCAATCTCCATTATTTTTCTGCTGGTCCGAACTATTCCGGCAACTCAAGGGCATAAAAAAAGCGTGAACCGTCCGTTGTCCGATCCACACTCTGAGGCCGTGAGAAGTGCCCTATACTGCTGAACGAACAACAGTATAGCCCACGCCGATATGATATACCACACATTTTGCACACATTCTCCTTCAACGACATATACACGCCAACGCCTCCGCATAAAAAACATGCGGAGTTGACAAATATAAAGCACAGAAGGATTTTTTCGCAAAACGAAATAATCACATCCCGGAGCATCTACCGTTGCTAAGTTCGAGGCAGCATAGCTTCTAAAATTTCTCACGTTTCAGAGTGTCTGCTGAACATTAGCGCTTGTAAACGCTTTCATTATGTCTGGACCATCTCAATCCCACCTATACACCCTCTTGCGTACAGCCCTTAATATTCTGTTACGCTTCGCACGGCGTGGGTTGCCAACACATGTATGAAGAGATAGGAAGCGTCTTCCTTCTTTTCCATATATTATATCAGGCTTGATAGTCCGCCACAAAGGTATGAAATATTTTTTATGGAACACTCTTTTTCTAAAAAAAATCGAAATGAGTTTCAATAAATGTATGCTGCACACTCTTCATTACTCCCTTCATTCCCCTGTAATTTCCAATTTGATACGCCATAAGCACTCCGCATATGGCATAAAATTTGTAATTTTGCCGTAACTTACGTTTGGTAGTCCCAACGTGAGGAATCGCATTTCATCACACCGGGACATTTGCCAAAAGAATGCCGGCCATACGGCAGAATTTTCTGTAAATCCAAACGGATTCCACAGGGGATTCCTGCTCCATAAAACTTTTTGATCATCTACCCAACAACCACATGAGCGACGATATTAAGGATTTCAACGAGACAACAACAGAGGCACACAGCTCCTACCAACCAGGAGATGCCAAGACCGAAACGGCCAAACACCAATTGACGGGCATGTACCAAAACTGGTTTTTGGATTATGCCTCGTATGTGATTCTGGAACGTGCCGTGCCTCATTTGGTTGACGGACTGAAGCCGGTGCAGAGGCGCATCCTCCACACGATGAAGACGCTCGACGACGGACGCTACTCGAAGGTGGCGAACATCGTGGGGCAGGCCATGCAATACCACCCACACGGCGACGCTTCCATCAGCGACGCCCTGGTGCAGTTGGGACAGAAGGATTATCTCATCGACACGCAGGGCAACTGGGGTAACATCCTCACGGGCGACTCGGCGGCGGCCTCGCGATATATCGAGGCGCGTCTTTCGAAGTTTGCGCTCGACGTGCTTTTCAATCCTAAGACCACGGAATGGAAACTCTCTTACGACGGACGCAAGAAGGAACCAGTGGCCCTGCCGGTGAAGTTTCCGCTACTGCTGGCGCAAGGGGCTGAGGGCATTGCCGTGGGATTGTCGGCCAAGATTCTGCCACACAATTTCGGAGAAATATGCGACGCAGCTGTCAGCTATCTCCACGGAGAGGAGTTCCACCTTTATCCCGACTTCCTGACGGGCGGTTCCATCGACGTGTCGCGCTACAACGATGGTCTTCGCGGCGGCGTGGTGAAGGTGCGTGCCACAATTGAGAAGCTCGACAACAAGACGCTCGTCATCCGCGAAATCCCTTACGGCAAGACCACTTCCACGGTCATCGACAGCATTCTGCGTGCCAACGAAAAGGGGAAAATCAAGATACGAAAGGTGGAGGACAACACGGCGGCGCATGCCGAAATCCTCGTGCACCTCTCGCCCGGAACGAGCTCCGACAAGGCCATCGACGCGCTCTTTGCCTTCACCGACTGCGAAGTGAACATTTCGCCAAACTGCTGCGTGATTGACGACAAGAAGCCGAAGTTCCTGACGGTGTCTGACGTGTTGCGCCGCTCGGTCGACAACACACGCGAACTCCTGCGCCGTGAACTTCTCATCCGCCGCGGCGAACTCTTCGAGAGCCTGCATTTTGCCTCTCTGGAACGCATCTTCATCGAGGAGCGCATCTATAAGGACAAAGGCTTCGAACAGGCACCAAACATGGATGCTGCTTGCGAGCACATCGACAAGAGACTGACGCCATACTATCCGCAGTTTGTGCGCGAAGTGACGAAGGACGACATTCTCCGACTGATGGACATCAAGATGGCCCGCATCCTGAAATTCAACAAGGACAAGGCCGATGAGCTCATTGCACGCATGAAAGACGAGATTGCACGCATTGATGCCGACTTGAACAACATGACGGAGGTGACGGTCAACTGGTTCCGCCTCCTCCACGAGAAATATGCCCACGAGCATCCGCGCCGCACGGAAATCAGAAGTTTCGACACGATCGAAGCGACGAAGGTGATTGAGGCCAACGAGAAGCTCTTCATCAACCGCGCCGACGGCTTCATGGGAACGGGCCTGAAAAAGGACGAGTTTGTTGACAACTGCTCGCCCATCGACGACGTGATTATTTTCTACCGCGACGGCACCTACAAGGTGACGCGCGTGCAGGAGAAGGTTTTCATCGGCGAAACGGAACGCTCGAAAGCCGAGAAGCGCAAGGCGGAAGTGATACACATCGCCGTGTTCAAGAAAAACGACAAACGCACTATATATAATGTGGTCTATCGCGATGGCAAGGCTGGAGCGTGCTATATCAAGCGCTTCAACGTGACGTCTATCACGCACGACCGCGAATACGACCTGACAACGGGCGAAGCGGGCAGCCGCGTGCTCTATTTCACCGCCAACCCGAACGGCGAGGCCGAAGTGGTGAAGGTCACACTCAGACCCAACCCGAAACTGCGCCGCATCTTCTTTGAAAAGGACTTTGGCGAAATCCTCGTCAAAGGACGCCAGAGCCGTGGCAATCTTCTCACGCGACTGGACGTTCACAAAGTGACGCTCAAGGCACATGGTGCCTCAACGCTGGGCGGCCGCAAGGTGTGGTTTGATGCCGACGTGCAGCGCCTCAACTATGACGAGCGCGGCCAGTATCTCGGAGAATTTCATTCTGACGACCTCGTGCTCGTTGTGCTCAAAAACGGGGATTTCTACACCACCAACTTTGACCTCAACAACCACTACGAACCGACGGGCATCCTGCGCGTGGAGAAGTTCGACGAAGAGAAAGTGTGGACGGCCGTGCTTTTTGATGCCGACCAGCAGGGCTTTGCCTATGTGAAACGCTTCACGCTGGAACGCACCGCGCAGACGCGCCATCTGAACTTCCTCGGCGAGAACCCCAATTCGCAGTTTGTTTTGCTCACCGACACGGTTTATCCACGCCTGAAAGTGGTTTACGGCGGCGCCGACGCCTTCCGCGATGCCCTGGAAGTGGACGTGGAGAGCTACATCGGCGTGAAGAGTTTCAAGGCCAAGGGAAAGCGCCTCACCACGTGTGCCGTTGACCACATTGAAGAACTCGAACCGCTGCGCCTGCCCGAACCGGAACCGCAAGAGGGTGCCGAAGAGGAGGAGGGCGACGAGGAAACGCCAGACAAACAGGAGGCCGAAGGAACGTCAGGCAACGAGGAAACGCGCGGAGACGTCCTGGACGAAGTTACGGGACAAGGACGCTTGTTCTGAGCGCCAATTGGTTCGCCGAGATTTCCAGACGGCACAAGAATTTGCCGAGCAGGAGAACTCCTGCCGAAAACATAAAACAAGTACTGGCCATTACTTTGATGGGCCAATACGAAATTTGAACACCAACTTATCAATATGAGTCAAACAACATGCAGAGTATGCGGCCAGGTCTATCCTGACAGCCAAAAGAGTTGTCCGCGCTGCGGATGCCAGCAAGGGGCAGCCATTCCTGCATACCTGCGGTGTAAACGTTGCGGAACGGTGTTACCGTCAAGCCTGCGCAACTGTCCCCAATGCGGACAGGGCATCTCGCCAAAAACGGCGAGCGTGGTGCTTTTCCGGGAACTGGCCAACGGACAAGGCGGACAGACCGAAGGCCGCACGCCAAGCGGCGCTACCAACAGCCAGAAAACCACCAAGAGCAACGCTCCCAAACGCGCTGCACAACTGGCCGACAAGCGCCGCAAGACACTGCTGTGGGCCGCAAGCATCGCGGCGGTCGCATTGCTACTGACGGGCGAGACTTTCTTAGTGAAGAGCATCTACGCCAATGTCACCTATCGCGAATGTCTCGCCCTCTGGAACTGCGGCGGTTCGGTGGCGGCCAACAAGCGCACGCCCGACCCCGTTTATGAAGGCACCATTGAGGAAACGCCCGTCGACTCGCTAAATGACATCGACATCAGACGCGCCGCACAAACGGATTCCATCGACCGCATTGAAGCCATAGATGAATCCACCCCCGACAGTCTGGCGTTCTAAGTCCAATACATGCTGAATATGTCAAACAACCATTCCACCGACACGGCGTCTGTTTCACACACCACCGTTCAACACAACAGAATACAGAGGGCCGAGGAGCGCATTGAGGCCATACAGCGCCACATCCCCCTACGCACTCTCTTCGTGACGCTGGCCGTTTTGCTGGCCGTCATCGTGTTTTTCTGCGCCCGCAGCGAAGGGATCAAGCAAGGGCAACGCGATGCACGCGAGAAAATTGAAGCTGAAAACGATTTGACGGCAGGGCCAAACAGCCTGCTGCAATAAACACACTATATAATGAATAATACGAACAACCCAAATAGCGAAGCAACCGTCATCGACGGCAAAAAGCTCTCCATCGAGGAATATCTTGACCAAGACGAAAAGAAGGATCTCCTGCGCTTTCTAACCGCAGGCTCTGTTGACGACGGCAAATCAACGCTCATCGGCCGCCTGCTCTTCGATTCGAAAAAGCTCTATGAAGACCAGTTGGCAGCGCTCGAACGCGACTCGAAGCGCGTTGGCAACGCCGGCGAACACATCGACTATGCCTTGCTCTGCGATGGTCTGAAAGCTGAACGCGAACAAGGCATCACCATTGACGTGGCCTACCGCTATTTCTCAACCAACAAGCGCAAGTTCATCATCGCCGACACGCCGGGACATGAACAATACACGCGCAACATGATCACGGGCGGCTCGACGGCCAACTTGGCGGTCATCCTCGTGGACGCTCGCACGGGCGTCATCACGCAGACGCGCCGCCACACGTTCCTCGTTTCGCTCCTCGGCATCAAACACATCATCTTGGCGGTCAACAAGATGGACCTCGTTGACTACTCTCAAGAGGTGTTCAACAACATCGTGAGCGACTTCCAAACTTTCATCGCGCCCTTCCAGGTGCCCGACGTAAAGTGTATCCCGCTTTCAGCCCTCGAAGGCGACAATGTCGTGACCCACTCTAAGCGCACGCCGTGGTATGAAGGGCCGAGCATCCTGCAATATCTCGAGGAAGTGGAAATCGGCAACGACCACAATCTCCAGGACTTCCGCTTTCCGGTGCAATACGTGTTGCGCCCCAACCTCGACTTCCGCGGATTCTGCGGAAAGGTGGCTTCGGGCGTGGTGCGCAAAGGCGACCGCATCATGGCGCTACCCAGCGGAAAGACGAGTTGCGTGAAGCGCATCGTGACTTACGACGGCGACCTCGACTATGCTTTCCCGCCCCAGAGCGTAACCTTGCAACTGGAGGATGAAATCGACATTTCGCGCGGCGAGATGATCATTAAATGCCCAGAAAACATGGCGGAGAACGCTGGAACGCCCAAGGCGTTGCCCAACGGTCCGCACATCGGCCGACATTTCGAAGCCACCATCGTCTGGATGGACGAGGAACCGATGGACCCCAACAAGTCGTTTTATCTCAAACACACCACCAACACCACACGCTGCCGCTTTGACCACTTCAAATATAAAGTGGACGTCAACACGCTGGAACGCTCGCAGGTTGACCGCCTGACGCTCAACGAAATCGGACGCGCCGTGATGGTCACGTCGAAGGAACTCTTCTTTGATGCCTACAAGGACAACAAACCGACGGGTGCCTTTATCATCATCGACCCCATCACCAACAACACTTCGGCCGTCGGCATGATTGCAGCCCCCGTGGAGGAAAACGAATTGCACGCCGACGAGGCCCTGCCAACCATCGATCTCAAAGCGCTCGGCATCGCACCAGAACACTACGAGGCCATCGAGAAAGCCGTGAAGGCGCTCGAGAAGCAGGGACTGGCCATCGTGGTGAAGAAATAAGTAATGGTAAAAAAATAACTTGACCAATTTTGTGGAATAAGGAGTTATTTCCTATGCCCTGTATTTTTGCCGTTTTTGAAATTTGTCATCGGTCACATAGCCCGCTATGCTCCCTCTTCCAAATTCCAAAACCAACAAAAATACAGGTCAAAATTGCCCAACTTATTCTTTCACCATTCCTAAACCCGACTTCTGTCTTGAAACATAAAAAACGGCAGACCAACTCATGCTTGGAGTTGGCCTGCCGTTTTTGTTGAGTAATGGTAAAGGTTCAATGCAGGTAAATTTTGTAACTGTCGCCGGATGCCTTGATAATGTAGAAGCCGTTTGGCACAACGTTGACATTCTTCATGCGTCTGCCCTTGGTGTCATACAATTTCACACCGACGGCACTTGCCAGCTCCTGCCGCGTCATATGGCGGACATCGGCTTCAAGCGTTTCAATTCCTGTCACGGGATTCGACACACTGGTGAACTTGTAGATGCTTCCCGGGTCTGTGATGTTGTTGCCTGAATAGGTGGAAATCACCCACTTCATATTGGCTGCCGCACCGTTTCCTGTACCGCGGTCGTTCATCAAGATGCCGTCACTGGCAAAACTGTAATATCCTTCTGTTCCAGTCATAATGACCTGAAACTCTCCTGCCTTTTCTGTGGCGTATTGCAGAAAAGGCATTTCCACGATGGGCGACGGATTGCCTTTGTTCCACGAAGAGCCCGCCTTGCCTTTTACATAGTCAACTGGCTCCCCCTGGTAGGTGTACAGACGAAAGTGCATATCGTCTGAGCCTGGCATCATGTAAAAGAGCTGCTTATATTGCGTGGTGTCTTTGTAGGCTTTCGTGGCGCATTGCAGGGCGTTGTAACCATTGTATTTTCCTTGGGTCCAATAGAAAGCCCCTGCGGGACGCTTGTCGCTGATGGTGTAATAATGGCGCTTGTCGGCCGTGCTGTATTCAAACACCTTTGAAGGTTCAACGGGGTCGCCTGCGCTCACGATTTGCTGGCCGTCGACTGGCCACGGCACCAGTTCTCCCGTTGCTATGATGGTCGGGCGCTGCGCCCCATAGCTGATGAGCGAGTCGGTGAGTTCCTGCGCCAGGCTCATCGTGAGTTCCGGCATCGCCTTGGCGAGGTTGTTGCGTTCGCCGATGTCCTCCTTCACGTTATAAAGCCGACGCTCCTGATTTGCCCAGAAATAAATGAGGTGGTTGTCGCCCTTCATGATGGCAGAATATGTGCCATATCCTTCCGCTCTGTCCTGGCTCTCGCCCCAACGGTTGGGATAGTGCCACACCAACGTGCGTTCGCGGCGAAGCTGCGGATTGCGGAGCACGTCAACAAAGCTCTTGCCGTCAACAGTCTGCGAGCATTTGTAGTCCTTCGCCCCCGCCATTTCCAAAATCGTTGGGAAGAAATCCTCAATGCCCACGCGGTTGGGGTTTTCCGTACCGCCCTGCGTCACGCCTGGCCAATACACCATCATCGGTTCGTGGATGCCGCCTTCGTAAGCCGAGCCCTTACCGGCACGTGCCGGATAGCTTTGGTCGTAGTTGGCACGTCCCTGCCGCACACTGACCGCCTGGCCGCCGTTGTCCGACATGAAAAGCAAGATGGTGTTTTTCGCCACCTCTGGACGTGCTTCCAAATAGTCCATAATCTTTCCAAGACTCTCATCCATGCCTTCAATCAAAGCGGCATGGTTGATTTCTTGCTTGTTGAGATTGGCTTGTAACTGCTCATCGTAAACGCCCTGTCCGTTGGCCTGCATATAGTTGGACGTGAAGCGAGAATCGGGATTGTATGGCGTGTGGATAGCATAGTGGGACATGTAGAGATAAAACGGCTGCTTCTTTTCAATGGGCACATCCATCGCCAGCATGGCCTCTTGCGTCAGGGCATCGGTCAGGAAGGTCCCTTTCGCATAATATTTCTCCAAGCCCTGCACATGAGAAAGTCCGGAACCATAGTTATCCTGGGCCAGATAACTGGCAGGGGATCCATTGGCACCGCCTGCAATGTTCACGTCAAAGCCGAATGCCCTCGGGTTCTCGCCCGCTGTGCCGATAGCGCCCCAATGGGCCTTTCCGCAATGGATAGTGTAATAACCGTTGTTCTTGAGCAACTGCGGCAGCGCCGTTGCCAATGCCGTGTTCTTAAGGTCACGGGCCGATGTCACGGTGTCGGGCTGCAAACCGTTGTAGTTCCAGTCGGGCATTTTCAGGCGACCGCCAGAGGCATCATTTGTGTTGTCGTATTGAAGTGTCCAGTTGGTCACGCGGTGGCGGGCCGGGTTCATACCCGTCATCAGGCTGCATCTGGAAGGCGAAGAAATCGCACTGGCATAAGCCTGCGTGAACTTCACGCCCATCTTGGCCATGCGCTCCATGTTGGGCGTGCGATAGCGATGGTTGAGCGCCGTTGTGTCTTTATAGAAAGGCACTGATGTTTCCTGCCATCCCATATCGTCCACCAAGAAGAGAATGATATTGGGCTTCTCACTCGTTTGGGCGATTGCGGCCATAGTTCCGGCCAAAGCGGCTCCTGAAGCAAGTAAAAACTTTTTCATGTGATTTATTGGTTAATGGTTGAATATTGCTGGGAAGCATGTCGCAAAAAAGAAAGGCATAAATCCATACTTCCCAAACTGAGGAACACCAACAAAGTTAGCGTAAATATATTATATATCAAAGTCCTGCACTGATTTCCATCCTTCTGGAAAGGCCGAAAACACTGCAACACGCACCAAGAATAAGACTAATTAACCGGATTGAGGATGTGAAACTGCTCTTTTTTTTCTAACTTCGCAGCATAAGTAATGGTGAAAGAATAGGTTGATCAATTTTGACCTGTATTTTTGTTGGTTTTGGAATTTGGAAGAGGGAGCATAGCGGGCTATGTGACCGATGACAAATTTCAAAAACGGCAAAAAGACAGGGCATAAGAATAGAACTCCTTACTCCTCAAAATTGTTCAAGTTATTTTTTCACCATTACTTTTGCGTGCAAGGGAGGTGAAGGCGGTATAATTATCCGTAAATCCGCCTGACGTCCAAATTTAGGACTGCTGCCCGGCAGGCTGAATTTCTAATTACAAACATTTGAAGATGAACAATATCGGACGACTTCTATGGGTGGACGATGAGATTGATTTACTCAAAGGGCATATCGTTTTTCTGGAAAAGAAGGGATATGCCGTGCAAACGTGCTCTAACGGGCCAGACGCCATCGACCTCTGCCGGGAAAACAATTACGACCTCATCCTTCTCGACGAGAATATGCCGGGACTCAGCGGACTTGAGACGCTGGCGGCCATCAAGGAGACTACGCCCAACGTGCCAATCGTGATGGTGACAAAGAATGAGGCGGAAGACCTGATGGACCAGGCCATTGGCTCGAAGATTGCCGATTATCTGCTCAAACCTGTCAATCCGAAGCAGATTCTGCTGACGCTCAAGAAGAACATCCACCGCACTGAAATTCAGCAGGAGGTGGTGCAGACCAACTATCGGCAGGAATTTGCTCGCATCAGTATGCAAATCGGTGACGACCTCAATGCTGAACAGTGGAAGGAGCTATACAAGAAGCTTGTTCATTGGGAACTGGAACTGGACGAGGCCGACGAATCGATGCGCGAAATGCTGGGCATGCAGAAAACGGAGGCCAACCTTGCCTTTGCCAAGTTCATCAAAAAGAACTACGAAAACTGGATTGCCAATCCCGACGAACGCCCGCTCATCAGTCCGGATTTGTTTAAGAAGGTGGCGTTTCCCAAGCTCTCCGCAGGTCGCAAAGTGTTTCTGCTCGTGCTCGACAATCTACGTTTCGACCAGTGGCGGGCCTTGAGCAGTGAACTCGCCGAGCAGTTTGACATTGAGGAGAACCTTTATTTCAGCATCCTCCCGACGGCCACACAATATGCCCGCAACGCCATCTTTGCAGGCCTGATGCCAGAGAAGATACGCCAGATGTATCCCGACCTCTGGGTGGACGAGGATGAAGACGAAGGAAAAAACCTGCAAGAGGAGGCCCTCATACGCCATCAACTGGAGCGCTACCGCCGAAAGGAGCATTTCACCTACAACAAAATCAACGATTCGCAGGCGGCCGACCATATCCTCTCGACATTGCCGCAACTAACGCAATCGCCTTTCAACGTGCTCGTCATCAATTTCATCGACATCCTCTCGCATGCCAGAACGGAATCGCGCATGGTGCGCGAACTGGCGGGCGGGGAGGCGGCTTTCCGCAGCATCACGCTCTCATGGTTCCGCCACACGGCCATCAAGGAACTTTTCCGCGCTCTGTCGCTACTCGACTATGAAATCGTGATTACCACCGACCACGGAAGCATACGCGCCACGTCGCCCATCAAAGTGGTTGGCGACCGCAACGTGAACACCAACTTGCGCTACAAACTGGGTAAGAACCTAAGCTACAATCCGAAGGAGGTGATAGAAGTGAAACGCCCAAACCGATTCGGACTGCCAGCGCCCAACCTCTCAACGACCTATATCTTTGCACAGGGCGACAAATTCTTCGCCTATCCCAACAACTACAACTATTACGTGACCTACTACCGCAACACTTTCCAACACGGCGGCGTCTCGATGGAGGAAATGATTGTGCCGCTCGTGGTGTTGCACCCCAAAAAGCGCGGCTGAGACAGCGCAAAGCGTAGCAAGGACACCTTTATATATAAGGAGTAACGGAAAACTAACGCCTGACAATGGTGTATTAATTTCCAATCATCCACCAAACAAATGAAACCAGAAACTCTTCTTCAAATAGCATTGTCCGCCGCTGTGGAAGCTGGCGAGGCCATCATGAAAATATACACCCATCCCGACCTGGACTGGGAAGTTGAACGCAAAGCCGACAATTCGCCGCTCACCCTGGCCGACCGTCGCTCACACGCTGTCATCGCGCAGGCGCTCGACATGACGCCCTATCCTCTGCTCAGCGAGGAAGGCAGTCACGAGGACTATGCCGTTCGCAAACAATGGGAAACGCTGTGGATTTGCGACCCACTCGACGGCACGAAGGAGTTCATCAAACGCAACGGGGAGTTCACTGTCAACATCGCCCTCGTCAAAGGCGGTGTGCCTGTCATGGGCGTTATCTATGTGCCCGTGTCGCGCACGCTTTTCTGGGGACACACGGAGACATTCAACGGACAAATCGCGGCCTGGCGCTGCGAAGTGGACGAAACGGGCAGCCTCGTCGGACAAACGGCCCTGCCGCTCAACGATGACGCCGAGCGGCCCTACATCGTGGTGGCCTCGCGCTCCCACCTCTCTCCGGAGACGGAAGCTTTCGTGGCCCGTGAGCGCGAAGCCCACCCTGGCCTCGAACTACATTCTGCGGGCAGTTCGCTAAAAATCTGCCTCGTGGCTGAAGGCCGCGCCGACATCTATCCGCGCCTCGCCCCCACCATGGAATGGGACACGGCTGCCGGACACGCCATTGCCCTCGGTGCTGGCTGCGAAGTGGTGAAAGCTGAAGACGGCAAACCAGTGGTCTACAACAAAGAGAACCTCCTTAACCCGTTCTTCATCGTACGCCCAGCTGCACAGAAGGGGTAAGCCCCAAAATATACCATATCTTAAACACGCTACGTTCACCTCCTCTTTTAAACAACCACCGTGGGATTCCAAGCCATATTTGTCATCATCATATTGTCGGTGCTCATCATCGCGCTCATCAAAGACCGCATGCGCCCTGGCCTCATTCTGCTTTCGGGTGCCGTGGCCTTCATGTGTGCCGGCATCTTGAGTCCGAAGGAACTTCTTGAGGGTTTCTCCAACAAGGGCATGATCACCGTGGCAATGCTCTTTCTTGTGAGCGAAGGCGTGCGGCGCTCCGGACTGCTCAGCACGCTCCTTGAGCACCTGTTACCCAAACGCCGCGCCACTATACGGGGCGTACAGGCTCGCATGCTGCCCGCCGTGGCCTTCATCTCAGCTTTTCTCAACAACACGCCAGTGGTGGTTATCTTCGCCCCGATGATCAAGCGCTGGGCGGAGCGCCACCGACTTTCGCCAACGAAGTTCCTCATCCCTTTGTCATACGCCACCATCCTTGGCGGCGTGTGTACGCTCATCGGAACAAGCACAAACCTCGTTGTCCACGGTATGGTCATTGATGCTGGATATACCGGCTTCTCCATGTTTGAACTTGGAAAAGTGGGCATCGTCATTGCCGTTGTCGGACTCCTTTATATATACATCGCCTCGCCGCGCCTGCTCCCCGACCGTCGGGAAGACCGCGAAGAGCAAGTCACGAGCGAAGAGCGGCGCGAGGGTCTGCAACGCATTGAAGTGGTGCTTGCGGCCCGCTTCCCAGCCATCAACCGCCGCGTGCGCGACTTCGACTTCAAGCGGAAATATGGTGCCACCATCCTGGAGATACGACGGGGCGGCGACACCATCATCATCCACGATATGCGTAAGGAGCGCTTTCGCGAAGGCGACACGCTTGTTTTGCTGGCCGACAAGTCTTTCATGGAAAACTGGGGCGACTCCTCGTTCTTCCTCATGGTGTCGGACGGCCGAAAAGAAGAAGCGCCGATGAACAAATCGAAACGCTGGCTGGCCGTCGGCCTCATGGTGCTGATGGTGTTGGGGGCCACCATTGGCGAACTGCCCGCCGTGAAGCAGGCTTGTCCTGGCATGACGCTCGACATGTTTTTCTTCGTGAGCATAACGACCATCATCATGGCATGGCTGGGCATGTTCCCCGCACGGAAATACACCAAATATGTCTCCTGGGACATCCTCATCACCATTGCCTCGGCCTTTGCCATCAGCCGCGCCATGCAAAATTCCGGCATGGCCGACGCCGTGGCGTCCTTCGCCACGGGTCTGAGCAACGACCACGGGCCGCTGGTGTTGCTCGCCGTTGTGTTTGTCATCACCAACGTGTTCACCGAACTGATGACGAACAACGCCGCGGCGGCCCTGGCCTTCCCCATCTCTCTGTCAATGGCGCAACACCTCGGCGTCAGCCCCATGCCTTTCTTCGTGACCATCTGTATGGCGGCATCGGCAAGTTTCTCCACGCCCATCGGTTACCAAACCAACCTCATCGTGCAGGGTATCGGCAACTACCGCTTTGCCGACTTCGTGAAAGTGGGGCTTCCACTCAACCTCATCGCCCTCATCCTAACGGTGTTGCTCGTGCCGCTCATCTGGCCGTTTTGAGAAGGGACGCCAGCTCTGCCAAACCGCAGGAGGAAGAAGCGGCAAAGCCATGCCGCTTCACGTTTGCGGCAAGACAAACAGGGAATCAAAATACTAAGTAATGGTGAAAGAATAAGTTGAGCAATTTTGACCTGTATTTTTGTTGGTTTTGGAATTTGGAAGAGGGAGCATAGCGGGCTATGTGACCGATGACAAATTTCAAAAACGGCAAAAAGACAGGGCATAAGAAATAACTCCTTACTCCACAAAATTGGTCAAGTTATTTTTTTACCATTACTAATTATCTGCTCGAAAGGACCTCCCGCCACACTTCCATATCGTAAAATTTACTTCCAAATGATACGAAATCAGGCATTTTTTACCATTTGAACGAAACCGGACACCTTTTGGGTTGCCCGGTTTCATTCGTTTTTACTTAATTTGCACATCGGACAACGGCAAAGGTGCCGCTGTTCAAGACGAAAACCTCTCAGAATGTATTAGCGAAGGAAGGCTATATGAGGGCAACGAGCAAGTCAAGAATGCCCCACAAATTAAAAGAACAAGAAAGGGATGCGGCAGCCGCCGCTGCAATGCTCCCGCCAGAAGCCTTTTATTCTTGAGGAACATTTATTCATATATTATCTCGTGTGCCACACACAGAACAATGGGATGAACGGCACACTCAGCGTTTTCATGGAACAAAAGCGGGTGCCCACCAAACTTGTGACAAGCAAGGGACGGTGCCCGCTTTTAATTGCACCACCCCAGTGCAAAGTTCACGCTCTCCCGTTTGCCCCGCCTCGTTTTCCAAAGCATCCCCAAAAAATCGGCCCACCATTCGCCCATTTCAAGCCTTTTCCTTAAATTTGCCTGTTCATAGATTCGGGAGAAAATACTGACGGAACGACAAGGGATGCCCATCATCAATTCTCACAGCATTTCTGTTGTCTCCTGCCAAGAAGCCCTTCTCCCTTTCCTTTTATTGTCTTACACCATCAAGGCGCCGACCTAAGTAATGGTAAAAAATCTTTCACCATTACTATAAAGCATTGCATACCCCAACTGAAAGCAACTGCCGCCGCGCCTGCCATCTAAAAAACAAAAAACATCATGAAGACTTGTTCTATATGCGGTCATCAGTTTCCCGACGATCTGAAGGAATGCCCCGTGTGTGGCGCACCGGCCCCTGACGCCGATGCCAACGCCAACACCACCATTAACACGAACAACGGCACAACGCCGCCCCCCGTGCCCGACGACATCCCGCCGGTGCCGGAAGTCGATGCTTCACCAAAAACGCGCATCGTCAGCAACGGCACCGTGCCGCCCTCCCATCCTGGCGCCGTGCCACCTTCTGGCCCTGCAACCGTGGCCTCTGGTGCCGTTCCGCCCTCAAACTCTGGCGCCGTTCCGCCCTCCAATCCCGGCACCGTGCCGCCGTCAAACCCTGGAACCGTGCCGCCCTCTGGTTCTTTCAACCAGCCGCCGCGCCGCAACAACACGGTGCTCTGGGTCGTCATCGGCATTCTGAGCGCCATCATCCTTATTGGGGCCACGTGGTTTATCGCCACCAAGGTGCTGGGCGACGATTCTAAATCAAGCGACAACAGCGAGGACAGCATCGGCAGCGATGTGGAAGTGGTGGATTATGAAACCGACGACACGCCGACACAATCGGACACCTACGATGCCGACACGCTGGCTGAACCCGACGTTGAAGAAGTGTACAACACCGACGACGCGTCAAACAGCCATTCGTCCAGCACTTCCAGCGACGACAACACCAACGTCATCACGGGTTATCTCCACCACAGCGATGGCGACAAATCGTGCTACGTACGCCTCGTGTTCACCGTTGACAACGACAGCGAAGTGAGCGGAACGGTCAGTTTCAACAACACCACACTGGACATCTCGGGCAACTATTATGACGGTTCGAAGAAACTGCTCATCTACGAGAATGGCGGCGGCCGCTATGAAGGCTACGTCAACGGCAGCACCTACTCTGGCAAATATTACGACAACGACGGCACATGGTCGTTCAGCATGAACGTCAACTAACCCTCCCCTCCCTCTCGGAGGCCAACCCTCCCCCATTGCCTATGCACAACCATTTGAAACTCCTTCCGAGCGTCTGCCGCATTATGGCGCTGCTGCTCTTTGCGGGCTGCAGCCTGTCGGTCTGCGCCCAACAACGCAAGGTGCAAAACAAACCGTTTATTGATGAGCGCCGCTTCCATTACGGATTCACCGTCGGCCTGCACGACCAGGGGCTCTCTCTGACCAACAACGGTTTCATCGACCCCGCAACGGGAGCACAGTGGGTTGCCGCCAACGACCGCCACAATTTCGGGTTTTCTGTCGGCGTGCTCGGCGAATGGAAACTCAATCCGACGTTCTCCCTGCGCCTCATCCCCTCGCTCCACTTCGGCAGCAAGCACATACGCTTCCGCAATTTGGCAGACGAAGGACGCAACTCGCAAGACATGAAGTCGACCTACGTGGCACTGCCCATAGACCTCAAAGTGAGTGCGCCGCGCTTCAACAACTATAGGCCCTACGTCGTGGCAGGACTCTCGCCGATGTACGACCTGACGGCTAACAAACACACGCTCCTGCGCACCAAAGCCTTCAACCTCATGCTTGAAACGGGAATCGGATGCGACCTCTACCTTCCTTTCTTCAAACTCATCCCAGAAATCAAATTCTGCTTCGGGCTGGGAAACGTTTTGGAGAAAAACCGCAAGGACCTCACCGACCCCACGCAATTTGTCTATACACAGAGCATCGACCGCGCCACGACCTCAATGGTGGTGCTCTCCTTCTATTTTGAGTAGGTGGTTTTACGCAATGTTGAAAGCATTATTCTTTCACCACCACTAAACTTTCGACAATGGGGGGTGTTCCGAACCGCATGGTTTGGAGCGCCCCCTTGTCTTTTTTTCTCGGCCATCCTTCAAAAAACAATATTTTTGACCACCGGCTAAAAAAAACTTTCTTTTTCTTGTCACAAAATCCATCCCTTCGTGTTATAACAATAGAAACACGCCACAGAAGGCAGTCACCTCCAGCCTACACTTCGGCTCTAACCTCAACGGCATGAACACGCAAAGCTTCGAACAGAAATATCTCCAACTGACTCCGCGCCTCTACAGCGTGGCCTTTTCTGTTCTTGGCAATGCGGAAGATGCGGAAGACGCCGTGCAAGAGACGTTTGCCCGCCTATGGGAAAAGCGAAATGAACTTGAACGCATGGAAAATGCCGAGGGTTATTTCATGACCACGCTGCGCCACATCAGTCTCAACATGCTGCGCAACCGCCACGCCGCCGCCGACATCGCTGAAGCGCACAACGCACTCACAGACATCGACGCCGCCACAGCACAGGCTGAAATGGAACACCGCGAAACGCACGGCCTGCTAAAGCGCCTCCTGGCGCGGCTCTCCCCGCGGTCGCGCCGCGTTGTGGCCCTGCGCCACGTTGGAGAATGCAGTTTCCACGACATGGCAGAGATTACGGGGGAAACGGAGGTGAACCTGAGAATGATTCTCTCCCGCGCCCGCCGACAATTGCGGGCGGCCTACGAAGAGGAAATGAAACACGGATAATCCAACGGCCCCATCATTAACCAACACAAAAACCCAATACAAAATGATGACATCTGAAGACATACGCCAACTTTTGCAACGCTTCTACGACGGAGAAACGACGCACGCCGAGGAACACTCGCTGCGGGAGTGGTTCCGCACGAACGATTGCCCCGAAGACCTGCAGCCCGACCGCCAGATGGTGATGGCCCTGTCGGAAACGGCCGACGTGCCTATGCCTGTGGGCTTGCAGATGCGCATCTCAAACCGTCTCCGAAAGCGTGAACGCCGCCGCCATCAACGTGCCACGCGATGGCTGACCATGACGGGCATCGCCGCCAGTGTCGCTGCCCTCGCCGTCGGCGTGTGGTGCTGGATGATACCGCAACAGACGGTCTACACCGACACATGCCAAACGCCACAAGAGGCCATTGAGGAAGTACACCAAACGCTCAACATCATCTCGCGCGACCTCTGCCAGGGACTCTCTGGCGAAGAGGACTTGGGAGGCCCGATGCCTTGACAAATTGGTGTCTGATTAACTCTGACCACCAATCTACGCTCCATCCATTGCCCAGAACAATCATTATCATAACCGTTTGGAAGTGTTCCAAGCCGAATATTTTCAAGACACTTCCCTTTAAGTAAGGGTGAAAGAATAAGTTGAGCTATTTTGACCTGCAGGGCATAAGAGATAACTCCTTATTCCACAAAATTGGTCAAGTTATTTTTTTACCATTACTAAAGCGTGGGGCACGACAGGCGGCGGGCATAGAAACCTGCCGATATTTTCTGTTTTGCACAGGTCGCTCGCGACCACCCAAAGGTAACGAAGTAGGTTTTCTTTACATAGATTTCATACGCCGTTTCACTTGCCCAACCGCCCTGCCGTCCCCACGCCTCTTTAGTAATTACTTATTCTCATCAAACCAACTCCACCATGAAACGATTCATCCTTTCCTCCATTCTCCTGCTCTGCGGTGCGCTCCCCCTTCCCCATGCGCTCCACGCTGAAGAAGTGCCGGTGGTTTTGACCATCACGGCCGACAGCAATGTCAAAGTTTTCTATTCCTTCGACCATTATGCCAACAACAGCAAAATGGCCCGCACCTACGTGTCGGAAGAAATGCTGCAAGCGGCCAAAAACAGCAACATGCTGCAAAGCAACGTGTGGGACGTGTCGGGCGTCATATCGCGGCTGACAAGTCTTTTGGCGCTCCACACGCATTCGCGTTCCACCACCACTTCCGTGCGGAAGGACATGGAACGCGTGACAGCGAAAAAGGAATACGAGCGCGTGATGCACTCTCAATGGGACGACAAGGAAATTGCTGTGTACGTTCACCGCACACACGGCAAAAACATCAGCGAACTGCTCATCTTCAAGTTCCGCAGCAACTATTGTTCACGCATCATCCAGCTCACGGGAAAACTCCGCACCACCGACATCGCGGCCATCATCCGCATGAATGAAAACAAATACTAAGTAGGTGGTCCCTCCGCTTCACTAACCCACCATCCTTACACGACCTTTATGAAAACCTTTTCCAAGGCATCCATCAAAACGCTCCTGCTCGCCCTCCTCGCCGCTTGCACGCTCTCGCTGCACGCCGACAAAGTAAAATTCGTTTCGGGCGGCCTTTACCAAATTCGAACGGTCTGCCGAACCGATGGCTGCATCATGCCATCGAGCTACATCGAACAGGCCATCACATACAACATTGAATGCGAGGGCAACCAGGTCCAATCGGTGATGTATCTCAACAACGGCGAAAACATGATGCGCAGTGTCGCCGTCGACAAAAGTGCATGGTGGGTCATCACGAAAGACAAAGATGGGAACTACACCATCTGCAACGCCGCCACCAACCGCTACTTCACCTTCGACGGACAGCGCACCGCCAACCGCCGCTACATCTATCTCAGCACGAACGACCACGGCAACAAATCGCGCTGGACGATTTATGCCGCCAGCATCGGCCTCGGCATCAAAAACGTTCACATCCCCTACCACTATCTCGATGTGCGCCTCAACAACCACATCGTTGGCACCTACGGCAACACGAGCACCACGCTACACGACAACGAGCGCTTTTTCCTCATCGACCAGAAGGGGCGCGTGGTGACGGAATTTGACGGCGAAAAGGTCAACCTGCCAGAAAACTGCTTCAGCGGCAACGCCAAGACGCGCACCTACACGGGAAAGATCGTTCGACACAAGGCACCCTCCGTGGCCGTCACCACAGAAGTGCGCCGCATTCAGGGCAACACACAACAGCTCTCGTTCACCATCAACGGCATCCGCCCGGTGTTCAATAGCCTTTCGTCTTCCCATCTCTTCGCCATCAGCGAAAGCAAAAACGCCAAGGAATTTACGGGACGCATCGCCACGACTGAGAAGAAGGGAACGCTCTTCGTCGACGGCAAGAAGGTGGGAACGGGCGGCACGTTCCGCTTCACGAAGCCCACCGACGGCCACACCTACCGTCTTGCCCTCGTGCAAAACAACGACACGGTGCAGGGGGCATGGCTGACGTTTACCTTCCTGCCCGTCATCGAACTCACCACGAGCCGCGCGGTCTCGAAATCCAGTTTCAGTCCGGCCACCTTCCGCCTTCTCGACCCGCAACACCGCGACACCGACTCCACGCTCACTGCCACCGTGCGCCACCGCGGCGACTATGCCACGCTCTTCCCAAAGAAGGCCTACGCCGTGAAGTTCGTCGACGCCACCGGCAAGAAGCAAGACCGCCATTTCCTCGACCTCCGCACCGACAACTATTGGATTCTCGACGCTATGGCCGTTGACCACGCCCGCATGAGAAACCGCGTGGCGATGGACCTCTGGAACGACATGGACGTGCGCCCTTATTATGCGAAGGGGAAGGTGAAGACGGGAGCTAGCGGCCGCCTGGTGGAAGTGTTTGTCAACGGCAGCTACCAGGGCATCTATAATTTCTCGGAACGCATCGACCGCAAACAGCTCAACCTGACGAAAACGGAGAAAAACGGGCCGCGCGGCCTGCTCTATAAGTCGAAGCAATGGAGCACATGGACGCTCTTGGGCTACGACCGCAGGACAAACAGGACCGTCGGCAGCCAGCCGCCTTCGTTCGACAACGCCAGCGGCGTTTGGGACCACTGGGAGAGCAAATACCCGAAAGTGGAAAATAACCACAAAACCGACTGGACACCGCTCCACGACGGGGCGGCACTCGCCGCCTCGGCAAGCGACGAGGAATTCGTTGCCAACGTGGGAAAATGCTTTGACCTCTCTGCCGTTTGCAACTATTACCTCTTCATCGAACTGCTTCACGCAACAGACAACAGCGGCAAGAACATGTATTGGGCGGTGGGCGACGTGACGAAATCGAAGAAGCTCACGCCAATTCCCTGGGACCTCGATGGCATCTTTGGTCGCGACTGGGGAGGACGGCAATATGGCTGCGACGCCACCGACAACTATCGCAACTTCCTCCGCAACTCCAACACGCAAAATGCGCTCTTCGAGCGACTGACGCACCTGAATGCCAACAATTGGAACGAGATGCGGGCTAAACGCTATTGCGAACTGCGCCGCACGGTTTTTGCCCCCGACAACCTCAACCAACGTTTCTCTGCCTACTGGCAACTCATGAGAAGCAGCGGCGCCATGAAGCGAGAGGCCAAGAAATGGCGCAGCGCAGGCAACGCAGGCCTCAGTTTCGAAGCGGAAGCCGACTACATCAAAAATTGGATTGAAACACGCGTGGCCACGCTCGACGCGCAATATGGCTACAAATAACTAAATATCTGCTTGCAACAATTAGTGAATCATACCCCCAAAGGTGCAATATAAATTTAGCATTTTCAACTCTAACTTAGGGGGGGGTAAAACATAGCCTTTTTACATAGTCTATTCCATATTTTCCCTATAGAATAATTCATCACCTCAATAATATTGTTTAATTTTGCTCCCATAGGCTTAATATTTACTATAGGAACTATCTATAACTGGTTAACCTCGTTTCCAGAAATCAACATTATGGATTTAGGAATAAAGACAATGTAGGAAAAAGTTGTCTGTATACAAGTGGAGAAAACAACTATACAGGAGTTTGTTCTGTTGAATATACTTTTTCCTCTGGTACTGGTACTTCTTTTAGCGTAAACTTTTATTGCCATAAGTTCTAAAGCCTAACTGAAGTTATTGTATGTAACACCCTCTTGCAACGTATTTATATGAAAAAGAAGTTCTCGGTGCTAATGCTGATAGCATGGCTCCCTTATTTATCTGTCAGCCTATTGGGCCAAAGTCTTGTCATCGGAAAAGTACGGGACGGCTTTCTAAAGATTCCATTACCAGAAGCCCGTGTATCGCTGCTACTGGCAAAAGATAGTTCTGTTGTGGTCGATTCTGTTCCTATACAGAAAATCCGCAGAAACGACGGAACGGTCAGCTCTGCTCAATTCATGCTGAATATGAAAAAGGAGACCTGCAAATATCTTTTGCATGCCACGCTTGAGGGATATGAGGATGCCTGGATGCCCCTGAACATTGACGGAGGAAACGAAGGTGCTTGGATGCTCGACGAGGCTTTGGAATTGCGCAAAATCAAAGAGAACAAACTGAGTACTGCCGTTGTCACGGCGACCAGGGTAAAGATGTATTACAAAGGAGACACCTTGGTCTATAATGCTGATGCCTTCAAGTTGCCAGATGGTTCGATGCTGGATGAGCTGATTAGGCAGATGCCGGGCGTAACGATGAATGAAGAGGGAGAAATTTTTGTCAACGGACGAAAGGTTGACGAACTACTGCTCGGCTCGCGCTCGTTTATGAATGGCAACAAAAAGGTTCTGCTGCAAAACCTACCCTATTTTACGGTCAAGGACATCAAGATCTACGACAAACGCTCGGACCTGAGCGAAGCCTTCGGACGTGATGTTGATGCCCGGAAATATGTAATGGATGTCAACCTCAAGAAGGAATATAGCAGGGGCTATATCGCCAACATGGAAGCGGCAGGAGGCACAAGCCACCGTTGGCTGGGACGTGGTTTCCTTTTGGGTTTCACAGACCGATGGAGATATTCCATCATGGGCAATATGAACAACGTGAACGAAACCCGCCATGTTGGCGGAGATGGACACTGGACTCCCGCCACCATGCCTCGTTCGCTGCTTACAACGCGAAGTGTTGCGACAAATCTGAACTATCATTCGGAAGAACGCAAACTGACCAATGACTTTACTGCAGACTTCACCTGTTCGGACAGTCGTTCCGAGATGCGACAGCGTCATGAACAGTTTTTTGAAGGAGGATATTCCACTTCACGGACAGAGACAAGCAACGAGGCTGACAATTGGAATTTGAAATTGCAGAACAACCTGAGAATGCTGAAACCTGGGTATCTCAATTTCATTACCCAATTCGACTATGAAAAGCGGAACGGCACGGGCTTATCTCAGTTTAAACAGTGGGACGAGGAACTGACAGCTTCCATGAGAACCGATGCGTTGAGCGAAGGCCGTGGATGGTCAGTTTCCCAACAGGCCATCGCCGCGTTCGACAAAGAAAAATGGTACACAAATGCCTTTTTCTTTTTCCGGCATAGCGATGACCAGTCTTGGTCGTCCAACCGCTTTAAGACTTGGCAGACTTCCACCTCTACCCAGGATGTTCGCTATAACGCCAGCGATGTCTCCAACCGTTTGACAAACGCATCGTTGAGCAATCTATGGAGATTCGGGAAATTGTTTGGCAAGACGGATATGAGCGTCAAGGAGGGGGTCGATTATTTTGAGAGCCGCACTCACGACTATTTGTACCATCCCGACACCTTGCTGCTGGCCTCACAGCTTGACCTGCTGCATGCCATCACCGATCCGTCGAACTCCTACGACAGCCATGTGCGCAAATGGGGAAACACCATAGGTCTCTCCTTTTCCCAAACTGGGCATGAAGGTTATACGCTTTACACACGATGGGAAGTGGGATTGGATATCCCTGTGCTCCACCACACTGTCGATTACCAAAGAGGGGCCGTCGATACACTGATGAACGACACCTGGGTCTACTTTCTGCCTTATGCAGCATATCGCTACAAATCACCAGGTTCCAAACACCAGCTGGAAGTTCGTGCGGATTTCAAATGCGAGCCAGTCGACCTGGTCAGCCAGATTGCTTACCGCGACAACAGCAATCCATTGGTGGTCAAATTGGGTAATCCCGCACTGAAAGGCCGGTCAACCACCCATATTTATGCAGACTATACACGAAAAATCGGTAAGAAATCCAGCCAGTGGCATATCGGTGCTAATGGAAATTTCCGTCATCGTGATGTGGCGCAATCAACCACTTACGATCCACAATCAGGAGTACATACTTACAAACCGACGAATGTCTGCGGCGCTTACGACTTGAAAGGGCAATTTGACATATCATCCCATCTTGACAAAAACCGCTATTGGACTTGGCAGATGAATGCTGATGCCAATTATAACCACTCTATAGACCATTCCGTGCTCAGCGTAGAAAACGCAAGCCGCAGAAACACGGTAAATACGTTGACCCTGCACGACGGATTGTATGTTCAGTTTCAGAAAAAGGCATTAAGCATCCGCGCGAATGGCGATGTGAGCTGGCGTAACAGCGAAGGCAAAATGCGTGACTTCGAAACACTGAATGCTGTTGATTTGCAATACGGCTTATCAGCACGTTATACACTGCCGACCGTGAAAACGACACTTGCCGCCCACGGCACAATGTACATGCGACGTGGATACGGAAGCGCACAACTGAACACCGATGATTTTGTATTGAATGCTTCTCTCTCGCAACCATTCATGAAAGGCAAACTGATATTCCGAGTTGAAGCATTCGACCTTCTCCATCAGTTGTCCTCCACACAATATGAGGTCAATGCACAAGGACGCACGGAAACGTGGTACCGTTCTTTGCCGCACTACGTAATGGGGCATCTCGTTTACCACTTCAACAGGAATCCGAAAAAATAATCAGCTTGAACACCTGCTTACAACAATTAGTGATTCATACCCCCAAGGGGCAATACGGAAGAACCTGTTCGGAGGTATTGCCCCTTTCTCTTTCCTTCAAGAATTTATGTCGTCGCATCTCTTGATGCCGAAGAAAATATTTACTTTTGTACTTACAAAAAACAACCCCACCGTATGAACAAAATCCTCTCTCTCATCTGCTGTCTGTGTGTCTGCGCTGCAAGTGCACTGGCGGGCGGCAAAAACGTAAAAATCAAAGTCGTGACGCCTGGCACACTGACGGAACTGCTGAAAGGCTATGCCGACAACGAGATAAAGGGCCTCTCTGTCACCGGCACGCTCAACGCCAACGATGTGCAAAGCCTGCAGCGCTTTGCCGGACGCAACAATTCGGAGAAGAAGCATGAAGGCGGCCTGTTGGAAGTGCTCAACTTGGGAAAAACCACGCTGACCGATATGGAAAGCGGATTGAATCTGGCCGAGGTCATCGAAGGCTCAACAACGCTCCGCAAAGTGATGCTGGGCAACGTTTTCTACGTCAGCGCCCACACGTTCTCCGCGCTTCCCAACCTCGAAAGTGTGGATTTCGTCGGCAATGTCGGTCACATCGACGGCTTCGTCTTCAACAACCTTCCCAAACTCTCCCGCATCACTTTCCATCAAAGCGTGCTGAGCACGGGCGGTGCACAGTTTGTCAAGAACTGCCCCATGCTGACAAGTGTTGTCTTCAAAGGGCCTATTCTCACAACATACTACGGACAGCCCATTGAATGCCCGCAACTGAAGAACTACACGCTGAAGGCCCCTGTGCTGCAAAGCAATTTTGCAGCGTTTTTCCCGCAGACCACCGACGCCAAGGCGCTCAAAGCCTACAATTGGAAGGGCTGCATGGCGTATGTTGAGACGTGGGGAAAACTCTGCCTGACGGACACCTCGGATTTCTTTGCCGATTCTCCAGAAACCATTGTCAGCCTGCTCTTCGACATGGCGAAGAAAACGGGCAACGCCCCGATGGCGCAGCAACTGGAGGCTTTTTCAAAGAAATTCCAAGAGGCCGCTGCGGCGCGACCAAAGAAAGAAACCAAACTGGAGATTCTCAAGCAATCAGCGCCCTACAAACGCACGGGACAGACAATGCCAGCCTTCACCTACGCTTCGCCCAACGATTCACTGCTCACGCGCACCCGCGATTTCTTCCATCTCGATGAGGTGGCTGGAACGGGCGACGACCTCTCACGCATCAAGCGCCTGCTCTATTGGATGCACGACCTCGTGCGCCACGACGGCAGTTCAAGCTGGCCGAAATGCCGCTACAATTGTGTAGACCTCTACCAGCTGTGTCAAACGGAAAAGCGCGGCCTCAACTGCCGCTTCATGGCGGAAATGCTCTGCGAAGCGCTCTTGGCGGAAAACATTCCGGCACGCTACATCACCTGCCAGTCGAGGGAATACGACACAGACAACGACTGCCACGTCATCACCATTGCCTGGAGCCGCCAGCTGAACAAATGGGTGTGGGTCGACCCCACTTTCTGCGCCTATGTGACGGACGAAAACGGCCTCTGGCTGCATCCAGGAGAGGTGCGCGAACGCCTGCAGGCTGGAAAGAAACTCATTCTCAACGAAGATGCCAACTGGAACCACGAAAGCAAACAGACTGTGGAAGGCTACCTGGAAGAATATATGGCCAAGAACCTCTACATCATAAGTTCGAACCTCCATTCGAGGAGCGAGGCCGAATCGCCCGACCGCACCCAGAAATCGGAAAGCATCACGCTCGTTCCGGAAGGATTCAAATACAAATGGGGGCAAACAACCAGCGACGACGAATATTTCTGGCAAGCACCGCCAAAAGAACTGGTTGAATAATAAGAAAGCAGGTGGCCAGAAAGGCAAAACCTTTCTGGCCACCTGCTTGGTTTATAGGGGGGCTAATAGATTGGGGGCAAGAAATCCAGAAAAATCAAGATTGGTAGAGAAGCGGCAGCTGCCCCTGTAAGGTAGGGTGTTCAAAATCCTCATAATTTTTATGTCCAAATTATCCCCAAAATAGATGTCTAACTAACAGTAAATCAACAAACTGCAATTTTAAAATCGTGCAGGATTTCCATTCCGATACATTATGCATATAATTGTTGCAGAATATCAGTGAGTTATAGCGTTTATTTGGTCAAAAATCGTGCGGGAATTTTTCTGGATTTTGAACACCCTACCTGTAAGGGGCTCATATTTAGGGTAGGGGCTTGCCCCTACCTCTTGAGGCCGAATTAAGAACCTCGCCCCTGTAAGGGGCTCATATCTCGAATCTTATTGCGGGGCAAGCCCCGCCCACGATATGCGCCCCTTACAGGGGCAGCAGCGAGAATCGATGAGCACTGGCGGGAGATAGGGGCGAGCCCCTATCCTGGAATATGAGCCCCTTTCAGGGGCAGCGGTGCCTCAACCGTCATGCTATTTGGCTCAAAACCGCGCAGAGTTTTTTGGGTTTTGAACACCCTACCTGTAAGGGCAAAAGTATGGGCAAACGGTTGACTTTTACTTCTGCCCTTACAGATAGGATGCAAGAAACGGAAAAACTTACCTTTCATATCCCTCATAATAATAGCTCTGCTCAATTCCCTTGAATATCACTTCGCGGTTCTCCGTATCGGAGGTTAGATTCTGCGAGAGGAGAAAGCGGAGTTCAAGGTCGTTGACGGGTGAGCGCTCCATGGCGGAGAGATATTGGTCTTTGTCCACATACTGCCAGTTGACCACTTTTCCGAGCGAGCGTTTCAGCATCATGTCGAGCCAGATGCGGGTGGAACGGCCATTGCCTTCCATGAAGGGATGACACACGTTCATCTCAACATATTTCTCTATGATATGTTCAAAGGTGTCTTCTGGCATCCGTTCCACGGCTGCCAAAGCAGCGTCGAGATAGAGCGTATTGGCAAAACGGAAGCCACCCTTGGCAATATTCTTGTCGCGAATGACGCCTGCAAAAGCATACAAACCTTCAAACAGATATTGGTGTATCTGCTGAAGACCAGCCACAGTGCCGACAGGAATCTTATCTAAATCGCCAGACTCAAAGAGGCGGTATGCGTAACCAAACGACTTTTCATCTATTTCATTTGTGGTCATAACTCAAATTTCGGATTTAGAACTGGCCATTGAACAAAAGGGCTTTGAGTACTTCCGTATATCACTGGAAATGAGCAAAATAGATATAATAAATAACATCACTCAAAGGCTCAAAGCTATAAGCAAAGATACAAAAAAACCATCAGAAATCCACAGCTTTTTCAGTAAAAAAGTCGTAGTGCTGTTATGGCCGCTGACCACTATCTCAACAAAGTATTTATTTGTATTCCCCCCGTGAAGACGACAATTCCCCACCACCATTTCCTACCCCTTTACAAAGTCATCTACTCGCGGCCGCGAGTTGCGCTACCTTCGGCCGCGGGTAGCACGAACGGCGGCCGCGAGTAGCGCTACCTTCGGCCGCGAGTAGATTATTCTTCTTAGCCGACGGATGACTTTGTCTTAAGAACTGCGGTTTAAGTTGAATTGTGACCAGTTACAAAATGATGAAGTCGTAGTTACCACTCCTGTAGAAAGTCGAATAATGTCTATTCGTGGAAATCAAATTATGATAGATAGAGACTTGGCTGAACTTTACGGAGTGAAAAACAGGGGGTTAAATCAAGCTGTAAAACGTAATATGGAGAGATTTCCTGAGCGTTTTCGTTTTCAACTGACTAAGGAAGAAATGAATGAACTGGTCACAAAATGCGACCGGTTCAATAGTTTGAAGCACTCAACAGTTCGTTCATATGCTTTCACGGAGCAGGGAGTGGCTATGCTCTCCACTGTTCTTAGAGGTGAAACCGCAAATCGTGTAAGCATACGAATTGCACCGATTGATGTTAAAGCATTTCGTTTATCACATGACCGCTTCCTTTGCATAGACGATGATGTGTATCATATAGGAGCATCCATAAAGGTAGGGTGTTCAAAATAAAAGAAAATTCTCTGCGCAATTTTTGACCAAATAGTATGGCGATTGCGGCACCGCTACAAGGAGCGCTACGCGAACATGCAGCGAAGGCCTGAGGCGAAGCACTGTAGCTCACTTTGCTCGCAAAGTGAGGGGGACGAATGTTG
>ERZ1673698.368-NODE-368-length-73937-cov-23.700076_pt1 | contig 73937 bp, 64 predicted proteins | sample MGYA00580228_ERZ1673698 | MGnify/ENA primary metagenome ERZ1673698 (study PRJEB41218, sample SAMN15661768) | gut metagenome | host: Homo sapiens | place: Canada: London | collected 2015-08-20/2019-03-30 | study: EMG produced TPA metagenomics assembly of... | reverse complement strand
GAGTTTATCAACCTATTTTATCAGTTTAGGCTTGCACAAATCATAAAAATATGAAATACTTTCTTATCGCTGGCGAAGCATCGGGCGACCTGCATGCCGGACGCCTGATCAAAGCTATTCGCAAAAACGACGACAACGCCTCGTTTGCATTCTTCGGAGGCGACTGTATGGAGCATGCCGCGGGATGCCGTCCCATAACACACTACAAGGAGATGGCTTTTATGGCGTTCTCCGAGGTGCTGCGCCATCTGCCAACAATCCTCGGCAACATGAAACGGGCAAAGAAGGCGATTGCCGAATTCCGCCCCGACGCACTCATTCTCATCGACTACCCGTCGTTCAATCTGAAAATAGCTAAATACGCGTTCAATATCGGAATCCCGGTCTACTACTACATCTCTCCGAAAGTATGGGCATGGAAGGAATGGCGCGTAAAGTCGATAACGAAATACGTCAAGAAAGTTTTCTCTATACTGCCGTTCGAAACTGAATTTTTCGCACGCCACGACTACCGTGTGGACTATGTGGGCAACCCAACAGCCAACGAGATAGCGGAGGCGATGCTGACAATGCCGTCAAAAGAGGAATTCTTCCGCGCCAACGGGCTTGACAACGACAGACCGACCGTTGCACTGCTACCGGGGTCGCGGCTTGGAGAAATCCGCAACAACCTTCCGCTAATGGCTGAAGCCGCAAGCCGGTTTCCAAACGTGCAGGCAGTCGTTGCCGGAGCGCCTAATGTCGACAGGAGTTTCTACGAGTCGGTGGTTCCAGGAATGAAGATAATCTACGACGCTGCCTATCCGCTGCTCGCCCACTCCCAAGCCGCATTGGTGACATCGGGAACGGCGACTCTTGAGACCGCAGCAATCGGCACGCCGCAGGTGGTATGCTACAGGGCAAACGGCTCAAAACTGTCATACAAGCTGTTTGAACACATTCTGAAAGTGAGATTCGTGTCGTTGCCAAACCTTATCGCCGACAAAGAAGTGGTGCCCGAACTGCTGCTCCACCTATGCAACCCCGACAACATCGCCGCCCACCTCGCGCCGTTGCTTGTCGACAGTCCTGAACGGAGCGCTATGCTCGATGGCTACAAAACCGTCAGACAGCGCCTCGGCTCAAACGACAGCGCCGAAACAGCCGCGCGCCAGCTAATCGCCGACCTGAAATAACTTTTCACTGAAATATAACAGCCAAGCCGGGCGGCGACAGATGTCACCGCCCGGCTTGGCTATGGAGCGGTAGACGAGGCTCGAACTCGCGACCCTCAGCTTGGGAAGCTGATGCTCTACCAACTGAGCTACTACCGCATTTTCTATCGCAAAGGTAGGCACTTTGAGGCGAAATGCCAAAGAAAAAGATACGGAATTTGCAGATGTGACGGAAAATTGCGAAATTCGCAGAAAATTTGTATATTAGGATGATTACGCAAGAACAATTAAAAGAGACAGAAGAACGCATGTTGGCGTTGAGGAGGTATCTTTGACGTCGACTCGAAGAAAATAGAAGTCGAAGAAGAGGAACTGCGCACGCACGTGCCCAATTTCTGGGACGACCAGAAGGCGGCGGAGAAGCAGATGCGCAAAGTGAAGGAATTGCACTACTGGATTGACAGCTACGAGGATATAGAAAAGATGGTCAACGAGCTCAAACTGGGGTTTGATTTCGTGAAGGAGGGACTGGTCACTGAGCAGGAACTCGACGAGATGTATCAGAAGACCATCGAACGCTTTGAAGACGTGGAACTGCGCAACATGCTGCGACGCGAGGAGGACAAACTCGGCGCAGTCCTGAAAATAAATTCGGGCGCGGGAGGCACAGAGAGCCAGGACTGGGCACAGATGTTGATGCGCATGTATCTGCGATGGTGCGAGAAACACAGCTACAAGACGTCGATCATACACCTTGTGGAGGGCGACGAAGCAGGCATCAAGTCGGTCACCATACAGGTGGAGGGCGACTTGGCTTACGGATACCTGAAGAGCGAAAACGGTGTGCACCGGCTGGTGCGCGTGTCGCCTTTCAACGCACAGGGAAAGCGCATGACGTCATTTGCTTCGGTGTTTGTCACTCCGCTTGTCGATGATTCAATCGAAGTGAAAATCAATCCCGCCGATATCACTTGGGACACGTTCCGAAGCGGTGGTGCCGGAGGTCAGAACGTAAACAAGGTGGAGACGGGCGTGCGGTTGCGCTACAACTACAAGGATCCTGACACCGGGGAGACGCGCGAGATTCTCATCGAGAACACCGAGACGCGCTCGCAGCTCGACAACCGCGAGAATGCGATGCGACTTCTGCGGTCGCAACTCTACGACATGGAACTGCAACGCCGAATGGCGGAACAGGCGAAAATCGAAGCCGGAAAGAAGAAAATCGAATGGGGCTCGCAGATACGCAGCTACGTGTTTGACGACCGCCGCGTGAAGGACCATCGCACTGGCTGGCAGACAAGCGACGTGAACGGGGTGATGGACGGCGACATCGACGGATTCATCAAGGCTTATTTAATGGAATTTGCAAGTAACGAATAGCATACTATAATTATGGCAGGCTCAAACTTTATAGACTACGTCAAAATCCTTTGCCGAAGCGGCAAAGGCGGTGCCGGCTCATGCCATTTCCATCGCGCCAAATACGTGCCGAAAGGCGGCCCCGACGGTGGAAACGGCGGACGTGGCGGACATATCATTCTGCGTGGCAACCGCAACCTGTGGACGCTGCTCCACCTGAAATATCAACGGCACATTTTCGCCACCGACGGACAGCCGGGCGGAGAATGCCGCAGCTTTGGAAAGGACGGAGAGGACAAGATTATCGAAGTGCCGTGCGGAACGGCGGTTTACGACGCTGAGAACGGCAAATTCCTATGCGAGGTGACCGATGACGGGCAGGAAGTGAAGCTGCTCAGAGGCGGACGCGGAGGTCTTGGCAACTGGAATTTCAAATCTGCCACAAACCGCACTCCGCGCTATGCGCAACCTGGCGAACCTGCCATCGAAAAGTCGATTATCCTCGAGCTGAAACTTCTTGCCGATGTCGGACTTGTCGGTTTCCCGAATGCGGGCAAATCAACCCTGCTGTCTGCAATATCGGCGGCAAAGCCTAAGATTGCCGACTATCCGTTTACGACTCTCGAGCCAAACCTCGGCATCGTGGGATATCGCGGAGCGCAGTCGTTTGTAATGGCCGACATTCCCGGCATCATCGAGGGTGCAAGCGAGGGCAAAGGTCTCGGACTGCGGTTCCTGCGCCACATCGAGCGCAATGCCGTGCTGCTGTTCATGATTCCTGCCGACGCCGACGATATCTGCCGCGAATATGAGGTACTGCTCAACGAGCTGGAACGCTTCAACCCCGATTTGGCCGACAAGGGACGCGTGCTTGCCATCACAAAATGCGACATGCTCGACGACGAGCTGATTGCAGAGATGCAGCAACACCTTCCGAAAGGCGTGGAAACAGTGTTTATATCATCGGTGGCAGGACTGGGACTGGCGGAGCTGAAAGACGTGTTGTGGCGCACTATCAACGATGAGGACAACCGCATCCCGACGCGCATCACGCACCGCGACCTCGACATCACGCACCGCGTGCAGGAGGAAGACAACTTCGTGATTGAGCAGGAAGGCGGTGACTACACGGAGGAAGAGACTTGGGACGTTGAGTGGCCTGACGAATATTGGGAAGAGGATTTCAAAGATGATTAGCCAGCTTCACTTCAATCATAATGTCGGCAGCATCGACGCTTTTTCAACAGAGCGCGGCGCTGCCGACTGCTTTTCGCCCTACTCCGAGTTCAACTGCTGCGGATATACGGGCGACAACCCGGCGCACGTCGATGATTGCCTCAAGCGCCTGCGCACTCTGCTCGGCACAGAGCACATCGTCACGGCGCGGCAAACCCACAGCACCAACGTCGCCGTTATCGACAGCGTTCCGCCGACTCCACCAACCGATGTCGACGCGCTTGTCACACGACTCCCGAATGTAGCAATAGGCGTGTTCACCGCCGATTGCGTGCCTATATTGCTGTGCGAGCCTAAGAGCGGGCTGATTGCCGCTGTCCACGCCGGATGGAAAGGTACCGTGAAAGGGATCGTGGCAAATGCCATAGAAACGATGGTCGATGAAGGCGCCGACAGATGCGGAATAGAGGCTGTGGTGGGGGCATCAATCTGCCAACGCTGCTTTGAAGTGGGCGACGAAGTAGTGGCTGAATTTGCCAAACGAGCCTTCTCTCTCAACGACATCGTATGGCGAAACCCAGTCACCGGTAAAGCCCATATAGATCTGGCCGAAGCCAACCGCTGGCTTATGGAAAGCGCCGGCGTCCCGAATGCCAACATCTCGTTGTCGGGGTTATGCACCAAATGCGAGCCTCAACGGTTTTTCTCCGCCAGGACATTGGGAATCAACTCCGGACGGATTCTCTCGGCAATCATTCGCCGGCAATAACGCCGAGCGACTTGCGGTAGGCCTTCGGCGACATTCCGAGCATTCTTTTCACATATTTGCCGAAAAACGACAGATTGGGGAATCCGAGTTCGTTGGATATTTCCTTGACGCTCTTGTCGGGATTATGGAGCAGGCGGCGCACATCGTCGATGATGCATCGGTTGATGACCTCTGACGCAGTGCTTCCGCTCACCGACTTGCTCACCGCCGACAGGTATTTCGGTGTCACACAAAGGCGCGAGGCATAGTGCTCCACGGAGCGCTGCCGCGGATAGTCTGCCATCAGGACTTCTACAAAATGACGGAAAAGCATTTCCGATGAAGTGAAATTGGGCGGCGTAAGTTTTACGTGGCGGTCCATAATGTCGAAAAATTCCAACATAAAAGCCCTGAACAAAGCTTGCATCACGGCGTCTTGATGACGGCAGTAGGAGCGCGTGATTTTTGACCCAAGGAGGGCGTAATACTGCATAAACAGACTTATCTCATCGTCCGAGAGTGACAACACGGGATTTTTGCCAAGAAACACTCCCAAGTCCCATCCTCCGTCAGCCACCCGACCAAGCTGATCTATAAACTTGGACGAAAGCGCCATGCCGCGACACTCGAAATCGAGCGACACGCTGCTCTTTTCAACAATTATGTGAGGCTTGCACACAAACATCTTGCCGGCATCGACACTATAGTCCACCCCGTTGATGTTGAGCGAGCCATGCCCGTTAAGACACACAAGCAACACGAAAACGTCGAGCTTGAACGGCTGCATCTGACTGTACTCTCCTATCTGCGAAAAAAGCGAGATGTCATCTTTATACGACAAGTCTTCAATATTGCCGAATCTCTCCGACGCCATTATCATTTCTTTGTCCATAACTGAATTTATTTGATGCAAAGTAGCGCATTTTTTCCAATACTCACGCTATCGGAATGGATTTGGAAGTGTTCCATATTTCCGCTATTCCATTTTATCGGAATTTTAGACCACTATTTTCCCTCCGCAAGCCAGACTCCGAAAATCACAGCGGCAGAACCCACAAGAGCCACCGCAGAAACGTGTTCGCCAAGTATCAGAAACGCTGCAACAAAAGTTGCTACAGCATTGAAATTTATATAGTTGGACGCGCGCACCATTCCCAAATGGCGCACCACGGCATTCCACAGAGTGAAGCAGAGCATCGACGCCACAAGTCCGAGAAACAGGATATTGAAAAACACCGTCGGGACCAGCAACTGTTCTAAACGAAAACTCGTTGGGTGGAAAAACGGCACCCACACAGCCATGGAGAGCAGTCCGTAGCCAAACACCTTGCGCGAAATGAACACATTGTCATAACGTTGCGACAGCTTTTTGACAAACAAACTGTAGACAGCCCACGACAGCGCCGCTGAAAACGTAAGAGCGGTGCCACAAGGATTGAACGCTGCGAAGTCACCACCGTTCCACAAAATAACGACAACGCCTACCATAGCGACTACAGAGCCGAGAATCACGCGTTCCGGACGCTTTGTGCGTTCCGAACGGAACACCGCCATTCCCACAAGCGTGGCAAGCAGCGGCGTGACACTGATAAGGATTGCCACATTGGTGGCCTGCATCATGCCGAGCGCGGTGTTTTCCGTGATAAAATACACAGAGCCTCCCGTCAGTCCAGCGGCAATCATCCTCATCTCGTCGGCAAACGTGTCGGCAAAAAGCCGACGAGGTGCCATAAACAAAACGCAGATATAAGCAAGTGCGAATCGGTAGATGAATATTTCCGTGGGCGTCAGTCCGTTGCTGATAAGCGTTTTGGTCGACACAAATGTGGTACCCCACACGCACACTATGCACAACGCAAGCAGATGAAACAAATATAATGGTTTCTGTTTAGTCATATATGCTGATATAAATTGTTGTAATAAAAAATGGCAGCTGCAAATGCAACCGCCATTTTATGCTTGTTGTTCCTGGGTCAACCCAAGGCGCTGATTAATTGTTGCCAGCGTCCAATGGTTGAACATTGATAAACTTGCGACCGCCTTTACCTTCTGTAAAGTTGACTGTACCGTCTACCAACGCAAACAATGTGTGGTCCTTACCCATGCCAACATTCAAACCCGGATGGTGAACTGTGCCACGTTGACGTTTGATGATGTTGCCTGCTTTAGCAAATTGACCACCGAAGATTTTGACGCCCAATCGTTTGCTTTCCGATTCACGTCCGTTCTTAGAACTACCTACACCTTTTTTATGTGCCATTTCTTTAAACTTTTAGTGGTTATGCAACTACGTCTTTAATCTCTACTTGGGTGAAGCATTGGCGATGACCGTTCAAACGGCGATAGCCTTTGCGACGTTTCTTCTTGAATACAAGAACCTTGTCACCTTTCACGAGGGGACGTTTCACCTCGCAAACAACTTTTGCTCCTTCTACGGTAGGAGCACCAACTTTAACGTCACCGTCGGCATCAATCAAGAGAACCTTGTCGAAATCAATTGAATCGCCTTCTTTTACGTTCTCGCCGAGATAGTGGACATACAAGTACTTGCCGGCTTCTGCCTTGAACTGCTGTCCCTGAATTTCTACAATTGCGTACATTTAAAATAGAAACTTTAACAATTATGTCCGTGAGGCGGACGCGCACCTGCGCTTCTCTTCTCTGAGCCTTTTCGGAATTAGCGCACAAAATTACTCTTTTATTTCGTAACCCGCAAATATTCCGACAATTATTTCTCTACATCCAAAATTTTTCCGTCAATAAACGGGGCCTGCAGAAAAACCTGATCGAAAAAAATCGTAATGCCAGACATTCTCATGCCTGGCACCACTGGATTTCTATAAAAATGGGGAATGTTGAGTATTACTTAGTCTGGATTACAAGGAAATTCGATTTTTCCCAGAACTTCTTTGCATCCTTAATCTTTATCACCACTGTTCCGCCAACCGTCTCCATCGAGTATGATCCAGCTGGATGTGATGTCTTCAGCTCCGCCTTCTTGGCGTAAGTCTTCACTTCTGTGAGCTTGCGCTTGTCGGCTTTTGTGAAGTAAGAGCGGTCGAAATCGCCCTCCATGGTCTTTGTCTTGCCCAAGAATTTCTTTTCCAGAATCTTGTGTTCTTTCAGCTCCTTGTTGCTTCCGCAGACATAGTAGCAGATGTTGAGTTCGTCGGTGACCTTGTCGGCACGCTGTGTCTCTGCGTTGCGCTCCTCTGTCACGGTCGACACTTGTGTGTTCAAATCTTCCACATTCTTGTTCAAATCTGAGATCTTCACATTCGCATCTGCCAATGCCGCCTCAAGCTGCTGAATTTTTTGCGACTGCTCATCAATGAGTTGCTTCTGCGACTCTATGGTTTTCTGCAATTTTGCAGAATATCCGTTTGAGCTTTTCAACTTGCTCTCAAGTTCCTCCAGCGCCTGCTTGCGTGCGTCAAGCTCCTGACGGAGGGCGTTGATGTTGGCTATGATTTCCTGACGCTTGTCGGGAGTGTCCTTGAAATCGCCGCTCACAAGGATGTTTTCCATACGGTTCACCTCGAGAAGGTTCTGGCTGATGTCGCCAATAAGGTTCATCAAGCTGTCGCGCTGTCCCTCAACTTTCGAGATGTCGGGTTGCGTAGTGTCGGCAAGAGCGTCTTTTTGCTCTTTGTTGCCGTTGCATGCCACGAGCGCACCTGTAAGCACAAGGGCGAGAATCATCATCTTCTTCATAGTAGATTCTGTTTTTTTTCGGTTTTAAAATGTGCGTACTTATCTCTTTTGCCGGCGCTTTTTTCTTCTTTCTTGCCCGACACTACTATAACAATCTCTCCTCGCGGTTCGTTCACGGAAAAATGTTCACAAAGTTCAGAAAGGGTGCCGCGGCAGGTCTCTTCGTGCAGTTTTGAGATTTCGCGGCTGACGCTTGCCTCTCGGTCCTGACCAAAGGCTTCTGCCAACTGTGTCAGGGTTTTAACCAAGCGGAGCGGCGATTCGTAGAACACGATTGTGCGAGGCTCTACGCTCAATTCGGCAAGGCGTGTGGAACGGCCTTTTTTTTGTGGCAAAAATCCCTCAAAGCAGAATTTGTCGCATGGCAGGCCGCTGTCGACAAGCGCGGGAACAAAGGCTGTGGCGCCGGGAAGGCACTCCACTTTGACGCCCACACGACGGCATTCGCGCACAAGCATAAAACCGGGGTCGGAGATGGCCGGAGTGCCGGCATCCGACACAAGGGCTATGCGCTCTCCGCCTTTCAAACGCTTGGCTATGCCTGCCGCCGTCTCATGCTCGTTGAATTTATGATGGCTCTGCATACGCGTCTCGATGCCGAAATGCTTCATCAGCACTCCACTGGTGCGTGTGTCCTCGGCAAGAATAACGTCAACTTCCTTGAGCACGTTCACCGCTCTGACGGTCATATCGTCAAGGTTGCCTACCGGCGTCGGCACCACATAGAGTATGCCGGCTTCCGCTGTGGGTTTCTGTGCCATCGCTATAGAAAATGATTTTTTATTATCGCCATAAATTCTTTCACGTCGTCCGATTCGCGGTCCCATCCAAGATCGCCATAGAAATAATCTTCCGCCTCGTCAAACGAATGCATTGCCTCCACCATATGGATGGCGTCGGTCATCTCTGCGGCACTGTTGCCGAAAAGTTCGCGGCGGAAACGGAATGTGTCGTTGAGCGAGAACGCTGATTTAAGGTCTTTCGAACGGCTGCGCTGCAGTTTTTCGTCAAGACGCAGAGGCTCGCTGTCGTCGGATGCCTTTTCATTCGCTTCCGGCTCTTCTTCTATATTATCCTCTGCCTCGACGTCTTCAGTTTCATCCGCAACGTTCGGTGTCTCCGCGTCGGGTTCTGCGGTAGGTTCTGCGGTGGGTTCATCGTCAAGCACGAGCTCGACCATAGGCTCCTGCTCATTGTCGTATTCGCCGTCGGCAACTTGCTCTGCCGTCACTTCCGCCACGTCTTCCTCCGTCTCTGGTTCCGGCTCTTCGCTTTCAGGCGCGTCCACCACCGGCTCTTCGCTTCCGGCATCGGCCACGTCGTTCTCCACCATACAGGCGTCTTCCTGCGTTTCTTCGCCCTCATCGCCTTCTCTTTCGCCAAGCAGCATCTGCAACCTGTCGAGCTTCTCTCCTATTGCCGTAAACACATATTCCGGAGTGTCGGCGCCACGATTGTCGGCGAGGAGCAGAAGTCCCTCGAGTTCGTAAGCCTCGGCAATCATTTTTCTTATGTCGGTTTTCATAATTGAGGAGTATTTTGTCGTTTGTCAATAGTGTCCTGATACGATTCAAACATCCCCACCATCAGCCGTTCTATCGATGATTTCAGTTGTTCGTAGGTGCAGTGGAAATTGTTTGTAAGCAGCACTACGGAGTAGCGCGGACGCTCGGCGGGGTAATAGCCTGCATAGCATCTCACGCCGGTCATGCTGCCCGACTTCAATGCGATATTTCCCGACAGGCACGTGCCTTTTAGCAGGTTGCGCACCGTTCCGTCAACGCCGCATCGTGGCAGCAATGTCGGGAAAAGGTCGCCGGTCTGCCAGTCGAGTGCGGCCGAGCGCAGCACGCTTGCCAGAAACAGAGGTGTCATCCGGTTTGTGCGGCTCAATCCGCTGCCGTCATAGAGAGTCACCTTGTCCATGTTGATGCCCCATTGTTCTACTATCTTGGTCACTGCCTTCTCGCCATACTCACGCTTCGGATCGCCGTAGATGCTCTCGCCCAATTTGCGCTGCACCGACTCGGCATACATGTTGTCGCTGCGGAAAAGCAACGATTTCAGAATCTCTGGCAGCACCGGCGACTCGTACGACAGGATTTGCATGGCATCGCTGTCGCTTGCACTCACCTTTTTTCCTTCAACGGGGATGCCCTCGCTCTCGAGTGTCTCTCTCACATCGGCACACAAACCTACGGCTGGATGCGGCATCGTGGTGACCACTTCTATCGGCTCCTGCATGCGGCGCATAGCTCCGCTAAGCGTGATTCGGCTGTTGTTTTTCTTGCGTTGCACGACAGGGCTGAATCTGCCGCGATTCACCACCGTCATCCGGTTGTCTATCTGTATCGAACACAGATGCGGCACGGTGTCGACCACAAGGGCGCGGCCGCTCGATGTGTCGATAATCAGCGAGAACAGATTGTCGTTGTAGTTTATCGAATGCACTCCCGCGCCATAGTCTTCCGTCACGTCGTCGTCGAGCCAATCTTTGGGCACGGCGTTGTGCGGCTGTATCTTTTCCTCCGGGCGGATGTTGCCTTTGATTGCTTTTATGCCCCACAGTTTGATGTTTTCAACAGCGGCGGAGACAAAGGTTTCGCGGTCGGGGAAATGCTTGGAGTCAAGCGTCGGGTCAATGCCGCCCTCGATGACAATGTCGCCGTTGAGCGTTCCGTTTTTGTCGATAGTGCCTGTATATTTCAGACGCGTGCGGAAATGGAAGTTTTGGGTGAGTTGCTTCAACGCTGCCGACGATGTGACAATTTTCATCACCGACGCCGGTATCATTTGCCGCTCAAGATTGTAGGACGCAACTGGTGTGCCTGTGCGCAAATCCATCACGCAGACGCCCACTGTGGCTCCTGTCATGGCACGGCTCGACACAAACTGCCTGATGGCTGAATCCATTTTCACAGAAAACGAGTCGACGGTGGTGTCGACAACGCTGTCTGACGCCGTCACGGCTTTCATCGGTTGTCTGTCGGCAAATCCGACAGACAGCAGTAAGATTATCAGAATGATATGCTTAATCCGCTTCATTTTTATTTTCTTTTCCCATTATTTTAACATTCAAAGTTAAACATAAATCCCATGAATTGGCGGTGTGTGCTGACTTCTTTTACCGAATTAACATTGTTTAACCAGTCACTGTTGTCGTGTAACTATTCAGCGATGGCACTGCACCCTTAATCCACGATTGAAATATACAGCAAAAAAACTATAAAAAGACAAAATAAAGAGTCTGTATTTCTTGCGTATGTGAGATATTTTTCGCACCTTTATGCCTATGAAAGAGCAAGTTGCGGATATATCAAAAGTGCTGCAAGACATAACAGCAGAGATGAGGTTGATGCGTGAAACCATCGATCAGCAATATGCTGAGATTGCCAAACTGAACCGTAACATAGAAGCTCTTAATCGTCAAATACGCAAGAAGGACGAGACAATCGCCAAAAGAAATGCACAGCCTGCCATTGAGAAAATCAAGGAATATATCATGTCGTCAAGCGTTGTCGGTTTCGACGAGAGCGGATGCTATTGCAACAAGCGTCTTGACTGGGCATGGATAGCGCAGACTGTTTATTACACCTTGCTCTTTCGGGCTGATGGCAGAAGTTCAAAAGTGTTGGCGGACAAGTTTGGCGACAGTCTGGAACGAATGACAGCCGTAACAGACCGCCATAGCGCATACTTTGCGCTTCATTTCCTGAACCATCAAGTTTGCCTTGCGCATTTGCTGCGAGAGTTGCAGTATCTGTCAGAACTGAACGACAAGCAGGGTTGGTCCGACAAGATAGCAAGCTTGTTCCGTGAAGCCATACATGAGAGGAACTCGAACCCATCTGCGATAATACCCAAGGCATCGTGGCTGGAACGCTTAGACAACCTGCTCAAACTGAATATCTGCAATTTTGGCAAGAAGTTTGAAACATTCAAAAAGGGTCTGATAAAATGCCGTGACTACATCTTCAATTTCCTTAAAGATCCAATGATACCATCTGACAACAATGGAAGTGAGCGTGGAATACGTAAGTTGAAAATCAAGTTGAAGAACTCCTGTACATTCCGCTCCGACTTAGGAACAGACGCATTTCTCTAATTACATTCAATCGTTGAAACTGCCAAGAAACACAACAAAACTCCGTTCAATGCAATTCAAGCCTTATTCGGGGCTTGACGGCTTGTCATGCCCTATCGCTGAATAGTTACATTTGATTTGAGACAGCTTAATCTTCCTCAATTATGAAAAAAGTGATTTAATTTTGCGAAAACGACATGATTTGACGTTTTTAAGTGCCAACTTTGCAATATGAATCAAAATATGGGGCGGCTAATCCGCTATATACTCATAATTAACAAGCTCTCAGGCAAGGGAAGATACATTCCGGCTGACGAACTGATACAATATCTTAACATACAGATGGAAGTCCGTGGTTATGATATTGGCATAAGCCTACGCACACTCCAGCGAGACTTCAAGGATATTGAGGAAATGTTTGATATTGTAATCAAGAAAAAGAGGGATATTGGTTACTACATAGTAGATACCTACGAATCACCCACTTGCGACTACAATAGCTTACTGATGAATTTCGATCTTCTTACATCCGTCAGTTACGAATCCCGGTCGGCAGGATATATTCTGCCAGAGCATCACCGCCCTAAGGGAAGCGACAATATGCCGCTTCTTATTGCGTCGATTAAAAATTGCAGTGTTGTCTCATTCGACTATTGTCTTGTAAGAAAAGGCTGCCGATTAATTCATAAGAAAGTAAAGCCACATTTTCTTAAAGAGTCATTGGGCTTGTGGTATCTACTCGCACTCGATGAGAATGGGAAGCTGAAATGTTATGGCATTGACCGGATCAGCAATCTTGAAGAATCAGAAGAGAAATTTGAACGTGATTCCAATATTGAAATCGGAACACTGTTCAATCATAGCTATGGAATTTGGGATGACCCCTCAATTCCTGTCGAATATGTCGAGCTGTCATACTCACCACTGGACGGGAGTTTTCTGAAAGCAATGCCACTGCATACTTCTCAGCAAATCCTTATAGACAATGAGGATGAGTTCAGAATAAGCCTGAACATAAAGATAACTAACGATTTTGTAATGGCTTTGCTTTCCCGAAGCACATCACTGACGGTTATCAAGCCCGAAAGCCTGCGCAATCGGGTGGCGGAAATTTACCATAACGCGTTAAAACGAAACTCATAAATCATATCAACATGAATGAAATCAATGAATATACCGAAATCGGCTTCGATGGCTTCGTAAAAGTAAGCGACCTTAGAAATACCAATTCAGCAATACCGTCTGCCGAAGGCGTGTATATCGTGGTACGCCGTGACGAAAAAGGTCCGGAGTTTCTTGCCGTTGGCACCGGAGGACATTTCAAGGGCAAGAATCCGAATGTGGCAATCGAGATTCTTAAAGACAAAGTTGTCAAAGGGAGTCAGGTCATGTATATAGGCAAGGCTACCGACCTTCGGAAACGTATCAGTCAACTTCTAAGATTCGGTGCCGGGGCGAATGTGGGCCATTGGGGCGGCAGGTATTTGTGGCAACTGTCTGATGCCGATAATCTTCTAGTGGCCTGGAAAGAAACACCGGGCGAAAATCCTGAACAAGTGGAAAAGATTATGCTCGCCGAGTATCATAACCGTCATGGTGCATTGCCATTCGCAAACCTCAAAATATAAGTCCCTATGAGAAGTTTCTCGTCACTTGTTCATGATGCCCTTTTCCCATCGACAAGGGTCTATCATGATGAAAACGGTAATTATCGTGGTACAAGTACGGATATCACACCTTGGATGTTGCTCCTTGGTCGTATATGGGGGATACTCCTTTGGCTCTATATAATCCTGATGCCTCTTCTCGCTCCGGTGTATTTTGTTTTCGCCCATTGGTTCTGTAGAAAATACGATGCGGAATTTACAAAAGAAGACCCCAAAGGATGGCCCAGTGAGAAGAAAGAAATATTGAAAAATCACCGTAATATACTGATTGGCTGGATTATATTTATGGTATGGGGATATTTCTCTGACTGGGGAGGTGATGATTTGCCATACAAATACACTCAACCAAGTGAAACATGGAAAGAATCAACATGGAATCCGGAACATCCGGAATTATATGAAGACCCATATAAAGAATACAAAAATTACAAGTAAATAATTATCAATATGACAGAACGCAATTCAAAGACAGTTTTTACCGGTGAGGAACTAAGGAAAATAATATCCTTAGTCTCCGAACTTGAAAATTCCGAGCGTAACAAACAGAAGGGCATCAGACAACGAATCCGCAACATCGGCCTTTATTGGAAGGAGGTTGGTCGTGGAATGTCCTATACAGTTTCCAATTTACAACGATTATTTGAAGATGGCACTCTTTCCCTTGACGATAAAACAATGGATGAGTTGTCCAAGATAAAGGCAGACTCTTCCGACAATCAGTCGAAAGCATCGGAGAACGCGTCACTGCGATTCCCTGTGGAAATGAAAGGGAGGAAAAAGTCTGATGAATACTATATTATCGATTTATGCGACGAGATTCTTGGGCTGACAGCTTTACGTCAATATCGGTTTGACTTTTTACGTGGTGACCGTGGTACTCCACTTCCGGTGGATGCGTATTATCCAGACCTGAAACTGGTAATTGAATATAACGAGAGCCAGCATACGGTTTCCACTCCATTTTTTGACAACAGACTTACTGTGAGTGGAGTGTCGCGAGGTGAACAACGACGTATCTATGACATGCGCCGTAGAGAGGTGTTGCCAAAACATGGAATCAAATTGGTAACAATATCATATTCTGACTTTGGAGCCTCAAAGAGGTTGGCTCGTGAAAAAATAGACGATATGACTGTTATCAGAAATATACTCTATGATGCTGGTATCATAAATAAATAGAGAACAATTTGCAACCTCAATAATCCGTAACTATTCAGCGATGGCACTGCACCCTTAATCTACGATTGAAATATACAGCAGAAAGACCTATAAAAAGACAAAATAAAGTGTCTATATTTCTTGCGTATGTGAGATATTTTTAGTACCTTTATACCTATGAAAGAGCAAGTTGCGGATATATCAAAAAATCCGCCCACACAAGCGAAAGACGCCGACCCCATTGTGGAGCCGGCGTCTTTCGCTTGTCTTTCTTCGCGTTGTACTACCTATTCGAGCACCAAAGTGGCGCGTGCGGGGAACGACATGTGCGGCGCGACGGTCACGGCATCGCCGGTAATCACGTCGCGGAAAGTGTCGCCGGGACGCATGATTTCGGCATATCGGCTCATGTCAACATCGGTAAGAGGCTCATCGGTGCCGTTCATCAGCACGATGAAGCGGCGGTCACCGTTGGTGCGCTCATAGACGTAGAGCTGGTTGGACGGCATGAAATGACGCAATGTGCCTGCCGACACGGCTTTGTTGCCTTGTCGCCAATGGAGCAGACGGCTCATGAAGTTGAACGCGTCGCGCTGGAGCGGCGTGCGTCCGTCGGCGGTAAACACCGACACGCTGTCGCCTGGGAATCCGCCTGGCATGTCGAGGCGCACATAGCCGTCGGTCACAGCCTTGCTGCCGTGCATCAGCACTTCTGTGCCATAGTATATCTGCGGAATGCCGCGGGTGGTCAGAAGAAATGCCTGCGCCTGTTTCCAGCGGGCAAGGTCAGACGGCTCCTCTAAGAGAAAACGGTCTGTGTCGTGGTTGTCGTAGAACGTCAGCAACCTGCTGCAGTCGGCATAAAGCATGTCGAGCGCAAGGTGGTTAAACAGGCGGTTGAGTCCGTCGCTTCCTGATTTTGTCTGTTCTCCAAACGCTTGCTGCGCCATCAAGCACAACGGGAAATCCATTACCGTTGGCAATTCTGTATTGACTGGGTTCAACTTGTTGCCGCGTTGCATATACGCAATGCTCGCCTCGTTTTCAAGCCAGCTTTCGCCAACGATGTTGAACCGCGGATACTCGCGTGCCACGGCGCGGTTCCAACGCGCCATAGCCTCCATGTCGGCATACGGATAGGTGTCCATGCGGATGCCGTTGATTCCGGCATACTCAATCCACCAGATGGAGTTTTGGATAAGATATGTCATCAAGTGGGGGTTGCGCTGATTGAGGTCGGGCATACCCGACACAAACCATCCGTCGACGGTGTGCTTGAAGTCGTATTGGCTCACATACGGATCATGCACCGTGTTAAGCCGGAAATTGGTGAGCAGCAACGAGTCGACGGCGGCATTTCTCTTGCCTGTCAAATTTGCCTGCTGCACGCTTCTGATGCCGTCGGCTGTCGGCTGGGCATTAAGCCAGTCGTGGCTGGGAAGGTCGTAGAGCCACGGATGGTAGAGTCCGCAGTGGTTGAAAATCATGTCCATCACCACCTTGATACCGCGGCTGTGGCATTCTGAAATCAAGCGGCGGTAGTCGTCGTTGCTTCCGAAGCGCGGATCCACACGGTAATAGTCGGTGGTGGCATAACCGTGATAGCAGCCGCCGGGCATATCGTTCTCAAGCACAGGAGTGAGCCACAATGCCGTGACGCCCAGCTCCTCAAGATAGTCGAGATGGTCGGAGATGCCCTTCAGCGTGCCGCCGTGGCGCGCGCCCGGGTTCGTCCGGTCTATGCGGTAGTCGAAATTGGTAGACTGATGCTTCACGTCGCCGCCGTCGGCAAAGCGGTCGGGCATCATCAGGTAAAGCACGTCGGAAGAGTCGAAACCCTCGTGACTTGCTCCGTCGCCCTGACGGGCAAGCAGTTCATATTGCTTCTTGATTTTGCGCTTGCCACTGGCAAACGTGATGTCGACAGTGCCAGGTTTGGCGTCGCTGCCGATGGTGAGATACAGAAACTGATAATTCGGGCTATCGAGACGCGCCACGGAGTCAAGTTTCACGCCAGGGCAGTCGACCGACGGCACAGCGTCGCGTATGCCCTCGCCCGTAACCATTATCTGCAGCTGCTGGTTTTCCATCCCTGTCCACCACATCGGTGGGTCCATACGGTCGACAGCAGTTTTTGCGTTGGTTGTCATTGCTCCGGCCAAAAGAAGTCCGGCAACAAGAAAGATTTTTTTCATCATAGGTAATTGAGTTTTTGTTTTTCCGCCATAAATTTACGACTTATTTGCCATGTAAATCACATTTTTGTGCATTTTTATGCCCTATTTGCAACTTTTTGGCTTTACCCCTATCCCTTTTCAATTAATAAAAAAACGCCTGCAGCATTTACCGCAGGCGCATCCACCGTTTTAAGGCTGATGGAAATTCCTAATGTTTTCACAACGGAGCCAGGCTCCTTATTGTGATTTGCTTAAAATTCTACCGCAAATTTGGCACTTTTCAACGACTTTTCCAACTTTTTTTCAAAAAAAATTACTACCTTGCAAACAAAAAAACAATAACATTGAAAACACCCGATTAGTTATGAAACTTATATTTGGTTTTGACCTTGGCTCCACAAGCATTGGATGGGCCGTTGTCCAAGAAAAAGAAAACGATACAGAAGCGTCAAGAATCTTAAAACTTGGCGTCCGCGTAAATCCTTTAACAACCGATGAAAAAACAAACTTCGAAAAAGGAAAACCAATCACGACCAATGCAAACAGGAGATTGGCCCACGGCATGAGGCTGAACCTTTCCAGATACAAGCAGAGAAGGAAAGAGCTTATAAAAAGTTTAATACGATTCAAATTCATATCTCCTGACACCGTTCTCTGCGAGAATGGCTCAAACACCACGTTTGAAACACTTCGCCTGCGCGCAAAAGCCGCAACCGAAGAAATCACTCTTGAAGAATTGTCACGTGTACTATTGATGATAAACAAAAAGCGTGGATATAAAAGCAACAGGAAAGCTCAACCAAACGACAATGGGGCTATTGACAACATAGACATTGCAAAGAAATTGTATCAAAGTCACTTAACCCCAGGAGAGTATGTATTCAACAATCTAAAACAAGGGATTCAATACATTCCTCCTTTTTATCGTTCCGACCTAATCAACGAATTCAATAAAATAGTTGACTGCCAGACGCAATTCTACCCTCACCTAAAGAATATCGACACAGGCTCTCTTCTAAAAGCCAAAAACTGCGACATCATTTTAGACGGACAAGATGTGCAACGCATCAAGCAAAAAGGCAGCCCTTCAGAGAAAAAGAGAGAACTGTATTGTTTAAGAGCGCAAGCTGCAACGCAACAAATCAGACTTGAAGAATTGGCTTTAGTCCTGGAAAAAATCAGCTCTGAAATCAGAAATTCAAGTGGATACCTCGGGGACATCAGCGACCGGAGCAAGGAGCTGTTTATCAACAATCAAACAATCGGTCAGTACCTGATGTCTCAATTGGACAGAAATCCGAACAACAAACTGAAAGGACAAGTCTTCTACCGTCAGGACTATGAGGATGAATTCAACCGTATTTGGGAAACCCAGGCAAGATTTCATAAAGAACTGACTCCAGAAAGGCTACACATAATCAGAGACATCATTATATTTTTCCAACGCGACCTGAAATCTCAAAAAAGCAACATTGCCATTTGTGAATTTGAGAAACAGAAGAGGGAAATAACTGTCGACGGCAAAAAGAAAATTATTGAATTCGGCCCAAAAGTATGCCCAAAATCATCGCCAATTTTCCAAGAATTCAAAATTTGGCAAACTATCAACAACCTTAAGATTTCAAATATTTACGGTGAAGAGCTCAGTCTCTCCTCCGATGAGCGGCAAATCCTCTTCGAAGAGCTGTCAATTCGGAAGAAACTAACCTGCGCTGAGATTCTAAAATTATTACACAAAGATTCCAAATGCTCCTTGAATTACAAAGAGATTCAAGGCAACGCCACAATTTCTGCCATTTTTGACGCATTCAAGGAAATAATTCTGCAAAGCGGACACGACAACAACAACTTCAATAAGGCATCTTTTAAAGACACAATGCTTATAATCGAGCCTATTTTCAAGATGTTGGGGATAAATACTGACATCCTGTCTTTAGATTGTCCTACCGACAGTCATTCCTTAAAGACATGCCCTATTTATCAACTGTGGCATCTGCTTTATTCTTACGCCGGCGACAATTCCAAAACCGGAGACTCTTCTTTGATCAAGAAATTGCAAAGAAGATACGGATTCAGCAAGGAATACGCATCAATTATGTCGAAAATATCTTTCGACAACGACTACGGTAATCTAAGTGCAAAAGCCATAATGCGCATACTTCCACACTTGCGAAATGGATTGCAATACAGCGACGCCTGCAATGCTGCCGGATACAACCACTCAAAACGGTCGCTTACAAAACAGGACATTCTCAACAAAGTCTTAGTCAGCCAGATTGACTTGCTGCCACGCAATTCTCTGCGCCAGCCTGTCGTTGAAAAAATCCTCAACCAATTAATCAACATAACGAATGCCTTGATATCAACATACGGCAACCCTGATGAAATCCGCATAGAACTGGCTCGTGAATTAAAAAAGAGCGCTGACGAGCGGGCAAAATTAAACTCTGCCAACAATGCCAATGAAAAAGAAAACAATTCAATCCGGAAATTATTGCAAGAGCGATTCGGCATCCAGAATCCGAGCAGAAATGACATTGTCAGATACAAGCTGTACAAGGAACTTGAGCACACTGGCTTCAAGACTCTATATTCCCAATCTCTCATAACAGATGACATTCTATTTAGCAAAGAGATTGAGATTGAGCATATCATCCCGCAAGCCAGACTGTTTGATGATTCTTTGTCAAACAAAACATTGGAATTTCACAACATTAATCAAAACAAAAGCAATCAAACGGCATACGATTATATCTTATCTGAATTCGGTGAAGACTATGCCGTCCAGTATAAAAAACGTATCGACGATTTGCTGAAAAATGGCAAAATAAGCCGAACCAAACACAAATATCTTTTAATGTCGGAGACTGAGATTCCCACCGACTTCATAAACAGGGACATCCGCGAAACTCAATACATTTCCCGGAAAGCTATGGAAATTCTCGAACCAGCCACACGCAAAGTGGTTGCGTCGTCAGGAGCAATCACTGCTCGTCTGCGCGAAGATTGGCAATTGGTCGACGTGATGAAGGAACTTAATTGGGAAAAATACAAGGCTCTGAATCTGACTGAAACAATACAAGACAAAGACGGACGAAGAATCTACAAAATCAAAGATTGGACAAAACGCAACGACCATCGACACCACGCGATGGACGCCCTCACTGTCGCTTTTACAAAACCTTCTTTCATTCAGTTTCTGAACAATCTTAATGCCAGAAGCGATAAGGGCAACGCCATTTATGCAATTCAACAAAAAGAGTTGCACCGCAACAAAGACGGAAAATTGTGTTTCAATCCGCCTTTGCCTTTAGACGAATTCCGAGCGGAGGCTAAAAGGCAACTGAATGACATTTTCGTTTCGCACAAAGCCAAAAATAAAGTTGCGACACGCAACTCCTATATGACCAAAAACGGCAAAGGGACAAAGATTGTAGAACTCACTCCACGCGGACAATTGTTTAATGAAACGACTTACGGTTGTGTAAAGCAATATGAAACAAAACTTGAATCTGTAAATTCTTCTTTTGACACCGACAAAATCATGACGGTTGCCGACAAGTCATATCGCCAAGCTCTGATGAAACGGATTGAAGAATTTGACGGCAATGCCTCTCTGGCTTTCTCTCGAAAAAACTCAATCACAAAGAATCCGATATACGTTGACGATTCCCATTCCGACACTGTCCCTGTCAAAGTGAAAACCGTTGTTCCTAAGCCTGTTTTCACTCAAAGAATCGCTGTCGACATAAAACTCGACAAGACTAAAATCGCACAGATATTGGATGCTAAAATCAGACGCATCTTAACCGACAGGTTCTACGAATTTGGAGAAGACCCTCAAAAAGCATTCTCCAACATAGATGAAAATCCAATTTGGCTGAATAAAGAAAAAGGCATTGCCATAAAGAAAGTCACCATCAAAACCGGTATCTCTGGAGTCCCAATTCGCCACAAGCGCAACAACATGGGTCGACCTATCCTCAACTCCGACGGAAATAAAATTCCTTCCGATTTTGTTGTCCCAGGCAACAACCATCACATTGCGATATACAAAGACGCTGACGGCAATATAAAAGAGCAGGCAGTTCCTTTCTATATCGCGACAAATAGAGTTATACATAAGCAACCTGCCGTAGACCGGAATTTCAACGCCGACAAAGGATGGAAATTCTTATTCTCCATTAAGAAAAATGAATACTTCGTTTTTCCTAATGAGAAGACGGGGTTCAATCCTGCAGAAATCGACCTGCTCAACCCCGACAACAACAAAATCATAAGCCCGAATCTTTTCCGTGTACAAAAGATTTCATCAAGCAACTACTATTTCCGTCATCATTTAGAAACCACCGTTGATACCAACAACGCCCTAAATGGAACTACGTGGAAACATGTGCAGTCATTAAAAGCGCTTGAAAATATCATCAAAGTCCGCGTAAACAACATCGGGCAAATTGTCGCTGTCGGAGAATACTGACGTCACAGCTTATGATTAAAAAAACTCTATATTTCAGTAATCCGGCCTATCTGTCCCTAAAACAGGGACAGATAGTTATAAAATTGCCGGAAATTGAGAAGGCCGGCAATGTTGCCGACATTATCAAACAACAGTCAATTGTGACAAAGCCTATCGAGGACATCGGAATCCTCATCCTCGACAATCGCCAAATAACGCTGACGCACGCACTGATGAACGCCTTGCTCGACAACAACAGCGCGGTGGTCACTTGCAACGACAAGAATATGCCCACAGGTTTGCTGCTTCCGCTGGCTGGAAATTCCATCCAGACAGAACGTTTCACGAGTCAAATAGAAGCCTCCGCACCTCTGAAAAAACAACTTTGGCAACAAACGGTTAAGGCTAAAATTGAGAATCAAGCGAAAGTGCTGTCGGTATGCTCCAACGTTGAAATCCGCGGAATGATGAAATGGGCCGCCGACGTAAAAAGCGGAGATGCCGACAATCTTGAAGCTCGTGCGGCGGTCTTTTATTGGAAAAACATTTTCTCACCACTTAACGGCTACAAATTCACCCGCGACCGTAACGGAATCCCGCCAAACAACCTTCTGAATTACGGATACGCTATTCTACGGGCTGTCATTGCTCGGGCCATTGTGGGCAGCGGACTCTTGCCAACATTTGGGATTCATCACCACAATAGATACAATGCCTATTGTCTTGCCGACGACATAATGGAACCATATCGGCCTTATGTCGACGAGCTGGTTTTTTCTATTATGAAAAAATACGGAATGGAGAATCTGTCTCTTACCAAAGATATAAAGATAGAATTGTTAAACATTCCGACAATTGATGTAACCATAGGCGGAAAGAAAAGACCTCTGATGGTAGCCGCAAGCCAAACTTCCTCTTCTTTGGCAAAATGTTTCAACGGTGAGATTCGGAAAATCTCATACCCTGCAAGATAACAGAATTTATGGATGAACGCATCAGTCAATATAGAGTTATGTGGATAATGGTATTTTTCGACTTACCCACCGAAACCAAGAAGGACAGGAAGGCATATGCTGCGTTTCGCAAGAATCTAATACAGGATGGGTTCTCAATGTTTCAATTTTCAATCTACATCAGGCACTGCGCAAGCATAGAAAATGCCGAAACCCATATCAAAAGAGTGACATCAAGACTTCCTGAATATGGGAAGGTGGGAATAATGTGCATCACTGATAAACAATTTGGCAATATTAGCATTTTTTATGGAAAGAAAACAGCACCAAGTTACTCTCCTGGCACTCAATTGGAACTTTTCTAATCCAAAACGCACTTCAACAGAAAATGAAATCCACTAATAGTAATCACTTCCGCCTACAAAAAAGTCCTTCTTTTTTTATTTCTACAACTACACATAACAGTCTATACAACACCACGTTACACACATCCTGTTGTATCTATAGTAACAAAGATAAGAATTTTAAAGCAAATCACAACTCAGAATAATTCGCCTCAATCAATATCGTAGTTGTATCTATAGTAACAAAGATAAGAATTTTAAAGCAAATCACAACGCGGTCGTCACTCGATTTCCCGAACAACAAGTTGTATCTATAGTAACAAAGATAAGAATTTTAAAGCAAATCACAACCCTTGCATATACGGATTATAGCCGGCTTCGTTGTATCTATAGTAACAAAGATAAGAATTTTAAAGCAAATCACAACATCGTCGCAGTCTATCGCACGCAGACAGGCGTTGTATCTATAGTAACAAAGATAAGAATTTTAAAGCAAATCACAACAGATACTGCTCGGCATGGTCTTTTCTTGCAGTTGTATCTATAGTAACAAAGATAAGAATTTTAAAGCAAATCACAACACTACTAAACTGCATAATCATTTCTTATTAGTTGTATCTATAGTAACAAAGATAAGAATTTTAAAGCAAATCACAACACTACTAAACTGCATAATCATTTCTTATTAGTTGTATCTATAGTAACAAAGATAAGAATTTTAAAGCAAATCACAACCGTCTTGCACTCAACTTTTTGAACCTCCTGTTGTATCTATAGTAACAAAGATAAGAATTTTAAAGCAAATCACAACTGCACACGGTTGTCAATCTTGCCCATCGAGTTGTATCTATAGTAACAAAGATAAGAATTTTAAAGCAAATCACAACGGAAGCTCGTCAAACGGCAATTGCTATGTGTTGTATCTATAGTAACAAAGATAAGAATTTTAAAGCAAATCACAACATCTATTGGTGCAAGGTTGACGGCTTCATCGTTGTATCTATAGTAACAAAGATAAGAATTTTAAAGCAAATCACAACTTCATAAATGACATTAGCAACAGGTTCGCAGGTTGTATCTGCGGCAACAAAGATAAGAATTTTAGAGCAAATCACAACGAGCAGGTCGTCAAACACTGCAAAAAGAAAGTTGCGTCTGTAGCAACCGAGCGTGGTGGTCTACAACTCTGGGAACAGCGAGGGCTCGGCGAGCAGGCGGAAGGTGTGGCGGTGGTAGGGGGTGGCGCCGAAACGCGCAATGGCTTCGCGATGGGCTTTCGTGGGATAACCTTTGTTCACGTTCCAGCCGTATTGCGGAAATTCCTCGTGGATGCGTTTCATAAACTCATCACGGTGGGTCTTTGCAAGAATCGACGCGGCGGCGATGCTCATCATCTTGCCGTCGCCTTTCACAATGCATTGGTGGCTGATGCCGTCGTAGGGACGGAAACGGTTGCCGTCGATAAGCAGAAAGTCGGGGCGCACCGACAAGCCGTCCACGGCGCGGTGCATGGCGAGAAACGAAGCCTGAAGAATGTTGATATGGTCAATCTCATCGTTGTCAACTATGCCCACAGCCCAAGCCATGGCGTCGCGCTCTATCACGGGACGCAGTGCGTCGCGGGCATGCTCGGAAAGCTTCTTTGAGTCGTTGAGAAGGTCGTTGGTGTAGCCGTCGGGCAGAATCACCGCCGCGGCAAACACCGGTCCGGCAAGGCATCCGCGCCCAGCCTCGTCGCATCCTGCCTCGAGGCGTCCCGGTTCAAGATACGGCAACAACATCAGTGGTGGCGTTTGATTATGTAATCGAACAGCGACAGGAATGCCCGCTTGGCTTCGTTGTCGGGATATGGCTCAAGGATGCTGCGTGCCTCGGCGCGCAGACGCTCCATCGTGGCATAGGCATATTCGATTCCGCCCTCTGCCTTGGCAAAGTCTATCAGCGTCTCTATCTGTTCGGTGGTAAGCGAGTCGGAGTCGGCAAGACGGCGCATCTCTTCGTGGCGCGGCGACTCGGTGTGCGACAATGCGTAAATCAGCGGCAGCGTCACCTTTCCCTCGCGCAAATCGTTGCCCGTGGGCTTGCCTATGGCATCATCCTTGAAATAGTCGAAGATGTCGTCCTTGATCTGGAACGACAGTCCCAGCAGCTCCACAAACTTCGACAGGTTGGCGATGTCGATGTCGGAGGCACCTACAGAGTATCCGCCCACCTTCACACAACTCTGGAACAGCGATGCCGTCTTCTTGTTTATGATGCTGAAATAAGTCTGCTCGTCGATGGAATGATGCTTGGCAACGTCGATTTGGTCAATCTCGCCGGTCGACAGTTCCTTGCCGAGCTCGGAGATGGTGCTTATCACACGGAAATCGTTGGTGCGGATGGCACAGGCAAGGGCGTTGCTGACAAAGAAATCGCCGACAAGCACGGCGATATGGTTGTCCCACGTGTTGTTGATGGTGTCGTGGCCGCGACGCTGCTTGGTCTCGTCGATAACGTCATCGTGTATCAGAGAGGCATTGTGGAGCAATTCCACCGACGCTGCGCCACAGAGCACACCGTCCGACACCTCGGCGCCGAAAAACTTGGCGCTGAGCACAACGATTATCGGGCGTATCTGCTTGCCTTTTGTTTCCAAATACTTGTCTACAATCTTATTGAGCAGCGGACTATTGCTTGAGAGCGACTGCTTTATTATCTTCTGCAGCCGCTCCAAATCGGATGATATCAGGTCTCTTATTTCATCAAAATTCGTCATAAAACGATTTTTAAGACACAAAAGTAATCATTTATTCTGCGAAAATTGTAATTTCACGGTGAATTAATGCCGAATCATTGATTTTTTTATATTAATTAGTACTATTCACCTACAATATATGGAACAGAAAAAATTATTTTTGCTCGATGCCTATGCCTTGATTTTCCGGGCATACCACGCGATGAAATACTCTCCTCGATTCACGTCGGGGGGAATGAACACTTCCGCCATCTTCGGCTTTGTAAACACGCTCGAGGAGGTGCTGCGCAAGGAGAACCCGACGCATATCGCCGTGTGTTTCGACCCTGCGGGAAAAACGTTCCGCCACGAGATGTTTGCCGACTATAAGGCTGGACGGGAGGCTACGCCGGAGGATATCAAGGTGGCTGTTCCATACATCAAAGACATTATACGGGCTTACGGAATCCCTGTGGTGGAAAAAGAGGGATACGAGGCCGACGACGTGATTGGCACGCTTGCCACGATGAGCCGCAGCCGCGGATTCTCAACGTTTATCATGTCGCCCGACAAGGATCTCAGTCAACTTGTCGACCCGTCTGTGAAAATCTACCGTCCGGGCTACAAGGGACAGCCGGCGGAGGTGCGCGGCGAGAAGGAGGTGTGCGACGTGTTCGGCATCAACCGCCCGATACAGGTTATCGACATTCTGGCGCTCATGGGCGACAAGGTGGACAACATTGTCGGATGCCCGGGCGTCGGTGAGAAAACGGCGTCGAAACTGATTCTGGAGTTCGACAGCGTGGAGAATCTTATCGCCAACACCGATAAGCTGAAAGGCGCGCTAAAAACCAAAGTGGAGTCAAACGTGGACAACATTCTGTTCTCAAAAAAACTCGCCACGATATGCACCGAAGTGCCAATTGAATTCGACGAGGAGGCTTACAGCCGCCACCCTGTCGACGAAGCCGCCATCCGCGACATCTTCGGCAAACTGGAGTTCCGCTCGTTGCTGTCGCGCGTGCTCGGCGACAAGGCGGAGGCAAAGCCTGCTCCAAAGCCTGCGCCCGCTTTCGGCGAACTTTCGCTCTTCGGCAACGACATAACTGACGCGACAGCCGCAGAGGCGGAGCCTGCGCCAACCGAGCATACCTGCAAAACGATCATCGCAACCGATGCCAACATCGACGAGCTTGTCGACAAGGCGTTGTCGCAGAAAACAATAGGAATCCACATGGTCTGCACCGCGCCAAACGCCATGGAGGCTGTTCCTGCCGGCATCGCTGTGGCACTGAGCCCCAACGAGGCTTTCTATCTTGAAGCCACCGAGGAGTCGGCTTTCGACATTTTGCGCATCCTTAAATCGGAAACTGTGGAGAAAGTGGGCATAAACCTGAAATTCGATATGGTGGTGGCGCTCAACATTGCTGAGAAATTAGCGGCGCCCTACTATGATGTCGCCATCGCGCACTATCTGCTGCAACCGGAGATGAGCCATTCAATAAACCGGTTGGCGGAGATATATCTGAAAAAAATTCTGCCCGACTATCAGCTGCCCGCCACGGCAAAGGCCAACAAGTTCAACCCGGCGCTCTCACTTGAAATCGAGGATATAGCCAAGGTGGCTTGCGCACGTGCCGCGGCATGCCTCGAGCTGAAGCCTGTGTTTGACAAGAAACTCGAGGAGGAGAAAATGGCGCATCTGCTCCACGACATCGAGCTGCCGCTCGTCGAGGTGCTCGCCGACATGGAGCACACTGGCGTGCGCATTGACACAGACGCCCTTGCCGCCTACTCCAAAGCCCTGACTCAGCGTCTTGCCGACATCGAGCGGGCATGCATCGACCTTGCGGGAATACAGTTCAACGTGGGCTCGCCGGCACAGGTGGGCGAAGTGCTGTTCGACAAACTGAGAATCGACGAGAAAGCGAAAAAAACTAAAACCGGGCAATACTCCACCACGGAGGAGGTGCTTGAGAAGCTGTCGGGAAAACACCCCATCGTGGGCAAGATCCTGGAGTTCCGAAAGATAAAGAAGCTTCTGTCAACCTACGTCAATGCTCTCCCCGAACTTATAAACCCTCACACGGGAAAAATCCACACCACCTACAATCAGACTGTCACGGCCACTGGACGCCTGTCGTCGACAAACCCGAACCTGCAGAACATCCCTATCAGAAACGACGACGGACGGGAAATCCGCAAAGCGTTCATCCCCGACGACGGGCACTCGTTCTTCTCTGCCGACTATTCGCAGATTGAGCTGCGCATCGTGGCAAACATCAGCAAGGACGAGGCGCTCGTGGAGGCTTTCCTTGCCGGCGAGGACATCCACCGTGCCACTGCCGCCAAAATTTTCCATGAACGCACCGAAGACGTGACCGACGACCAGCGACGGAAAGCAAAAACCGCAAACTTCGGTATGATTTACGGCATTTCGGCATTCGGACTGTCGGAGCGACTGCAAATACCTCGCAGCGAGGCCAAGCAACTGATTGAAGGCTACTTCGAGACATTCCCCGGCGTGCGTCGGTTTATGGACCAGAGCATCGAGATGGCGAAAGAGAAAGGCTTTGTGACAACCCTGTTCGGACGGCGCCGCATGCTTCCCGACATAACATCGCGAAACGCCGTGGTGCGCGGATATGCCGAGCGAAACGCAATCAACGCTCCAATACAGGGAACTGCTGCCGACATCATCAAAATCGCGATGAACCGCATTTACCGTCGGTTTGACCGCGAGGGAATACGGTCGAAGATGCTGCTGCAGGTGCACGATGAGTTGAACTTCGACGTCGTTCCTGGCGAAGAGGATTCTGTGGCACGCATTGTAAAAGAAGAGATGGAGGCTGCGTTCAGCGGAACTGTACCTCTCGTTGCCGACTGCGGTTCGGGCGCAAACTGGCTTGAAGCGCATTGACAAGCACCGACGCAAACGCGTCTTTAAATAAAAATTTTGCCCTGCAATAAAAAAATATCCGCAAAAACATTGCAATATTCAGAAAAGTGAGTACCTTTGCATTCGATTTTCGGACTCGGGGTGTAGCACAGTTGGTTAGCGCGCCACGTTCGGGACGTGGAGGTCGGAAGTTCGAGTCTTCTCACCCCGACTATCAAAGGCTTAAATGATTGGCGTTCAATCGTTTAAGCCTTATTTTTCAACAACAGCCGGGACAAATTCGGGACAAAATAGCGAAAAAGCACCCCCGACAACGTTTGCCTGTCAAGGTGTGGAGGTGGCTCTTTACACCTGATTCACCCGGCAAACCGCCGAATTCCCAAGAAAAACACTACCTTTGCAGAAAGAAAGCGGCATGCATCTGCTTTTGCAGCGTTTTTTTTAAACACAAGCACAAGAAACTTTTATGATTACAGTTGATGGACTGACCGTCGAATTTGGCGGCACCACCCTATTCAAGGATATTTCCTTTCAGATAAACGAGAAAGACCGTATAGCCCTTATGGGCAAGAACGGCGCAGGAAAGAGCACTTTGCTGAAGATTATCGCCGGCGTGCGGACAGCCACACGCGGCTCTGTCTCCGCGCCTAAAGATTGCGTAATCGCCTATCTTCCCCAACATTTGATGACCGAGGACGGCCGCACCGTGTTTGAGGAGACATGCCAGGCTTTCGCTCATCTGCACCAAATCCAGGCGGAGATAGACCGCATCAACAACGAGCTCTTGACACGCACCGACTATGACAGCGATGAATACATGCAGCTCATCGAGAATGTGTCATCGCTTTCTGAGAAGTTCTACGCAATCGACATGACTCATTTCGAGGAGGATGTTGAGAAAACGCTTCTCGGTCTGGGCTTCGAGCGCGAGGACTTCAACCGCCCAACCAGCGAGTTTTCGGGCGGATGGCGCATGCGCATCGAGCTTGCGAAACTGCTGCTCAAGTCGCCCGACGTGCTGCTTCTTGACGAGCCTACAAACCACCTCGACATCGAGTCGATCGGATGGCTTGAGGACTTTATCTGCAACAGTTCAAAAGCCGTGGTGGTGATCAGCCACGACCGCAAGTTTGTCGACGACATAACCACTCGCACCATCGAGGTGACAATGGGACGGATATACGACTACAAGGCAACTTACAGCCAATACCTGGAGTTGCGCAAGGAGCGTCGCGAACAGCAGATGAAACAATATGAGGAGCAGCAGAAGATGATTGCCGACACAAAGGAATTCATCGAGCGTTTCAAAGGCACGTATTCCAAGACTCTGCAGGTGCAGAGCCGCGTAAAAATGCTTGAGAAACTCCAACTCATAGAGGTGGACGAGGAAGACACAAGCCGACTCCGGCTGAAGTTTCCTCCGAGTCCGCGCAGCGGTGCCTACCCTGTGCAAATGAGCGATGTGGCAATGTCGTTCGACGGCAAGAATGTTTTCAGCGGTGTCAACCTTACCGTTGAACGCGGCGACAAGATTGCCTTCGTGGGGCGAAACGGCGAAGGAAAGTCGACTCTCGTGAAATGCATTATGGGGCAACTGCAAAACGAAGGAAAACTCGAACTCGGACACAACGTGCAGATTGGCTACTTCGCACAAAATCAAGCTTCGCTGCTCGACGGCGAGCTAACGGTGTTCCAGACCATCGACGACGTGGCTAAAGGCGATGTGCGCAACAAGATTCGCGACCTTCTCGGCGCATTTATGTTTGGAGGAGAGGAGTCGACAAAGAAAGTGAAGGTGCTGTCTGGTGGCGAACGCACTCGCCTTGCCATACTCAAACTCCTGCTGGAGCCCGTCAACCTGCTTATCCTTGACGAGCCGACCAACCACCTTGACCTCAAGACAAAGGACGTACTCAAACAAGCCCTGCTGGACTTCGATGGCACGCTCATCGTGGTGAGTCACGACCGCGACTTCCTCGACGGACTTGTCAGCAAGGTATACGAATTCGGACACGGCCGCGTACGCGAGCACTTGTGCGGCATTTACGAGTTTCTTGAGTCAAAGAAGATGGAAAGCCTTCAGGAGCTCGAAAGAAACCGTGTGAAGCCGGAAAAGGCTTAACACAAAAACAACTCGTCCTTTTTCCTATCACGGCAGAGCGGCTCAAGGCGGGCTGCCAGCACTTTCAGAGACTCGCCGATGCCCCTCGCATGCGACGGGCAGACCGACACGCACCGCATACAGCCGATGCATAGATGGTTGTTGTTGTCTTTTGGATTGTCGGCAGATATTGCACCTGTCGGGCATTGGCTCGCGCAGACACCGCATTCCGTACAGTCTTGGTTTGCCACAGGAAAAGGTCCGATGCAGCCTTGCTTGTACGGGCGGTTGCCTGGCAATGCGAGACGGCCGAACGGTTTGCCGCCTTGCACCCTCTCAAGAATGGCTCTGCCAAAGGATGCCAGCTCTCCGGCATCGGCAGCGTCAGGCCTGCCGGCACCGTACATACGGCAAATGCTGTGCTCTGCGTTGGCGGCAACGGCTGCTACAACGTTGAATCCCTGTGCTGTCGCCACATCCTGCATTTCAACCAAAGCATCCTCGTAGGCTCTGTTGCCGTAAACGGCGACAATCACACAGGTGGCACCGTTTGACTCAACGGCATTCAGCCTTTCCACAGCCAATGCCGGCACGCGCCCGGCATATACCGGCATCGAGACAACCACCAAGTCGCCAGCTGCTATACTTGGCAAGCACAGCTCTTCTTCTTTTACACAAAGTTCTGTAAGTATGCTTTTTGCCTCAATGCCGCTGCACAGCAGCTCGCTGACGCGGCGTGTGCCTCCAGTGGGGCTGAACGCAATCTGATGTATGGTCATAATATCTTCGTTTTGTTTTCTATTTCAAGCAACATTCTTTTTGCCTCCAATCCTCCGGCAAAGCCGGTCAGGGAATGGTTGATGCCCACGACGCGATGGCATGGAATAAAAATTGCTATGCCGTTTGCCCCTACGGCTTGCGCCACGGCTCTGACGCCTTCAGGATTGCCAACGCTCAGGGCAATATCTTTGTAGCTCACAGTCTCTCCGTATGGTATGCCGAGCAATGCTTCCCACACTTGCTGTTGGAAATCCGTTCCCACAAGACGCAGCGGGATGTTGAAAGCCTTGCGGCGGCATGCGAAGTAGTCTCCAAGTTGTTTCTTCGCTTGCTCGAGCACGGCGGATGTCTCAACCAGGAATTCCGCATTCAGCCGGCGCGCAAGCCGGCGCTTGTTGCGGCAGGCGCATGGCATCCCGTTCCAGTCGCACAGGCACAAAGCTTCTCCCACCGACGCCAAGACCATCTCTCCGCACGGCGAGTCGTAATATTGTACACTTACCGGTTGCCTGCCTCTTATCTTCGCCACATCACCTGCTTATTGCTACATTTTGGCTGCAATTCCACATCACTTCTCATACAATTCAATCGGCAACCCGTCAGGATCGCTGAAAAACACAAACCGTTTGCCGGTATATTCATCCGTGCGTATCGGCTCGCAGGCTACGCCTTTTCCCTCAACCTCGCCTACAGCTGCGGCAACATCGTCGACTTCGAAGGCAAGATGGCGCAGACCGGCGGCTTCCGGACGGGAAGGACGCGCTGGAGGATTCGGAAAAGAGAACAGCTCCACAACATACGTTCCGCCGAGCCAGCAGTCTGCCTTCCAGGAGTCGCGCTCCTTACGATAGTGCTCGCTCACAATCTTCAACCCGAGCACGTCTGCATAGAAACGCTTCGACCGCTCATAGTCGGAGCAAATCACTGCCACATGGTGTATTTTGTTCAGTTTCATATTATCAGTAGTTTTAATAACATTTTCCCACACAATGATTCACATATAAAAGAGTCGCCACCACAATCTGCAACAGCAGAATTGCCGGGACACCATACCGAAACTTCCTGTGCCTTGTCTTGTGATGCCACGCCTTCATGCCGAGCCACGCTCCGACGCTTCCGCCCACAACCGTCAGCATCAGCAACGTTGCCTCCGGTATGCGCCATTTGCCGTTTCGTGCCCTACATTTGTCTATGCCATACACGATGAATGCAACTGCATTCACAACGGTAAGACAGCATCCGACAAGGCCTTGCGTTATATCCATATCCGAATCCTTTAACGACGGCAAAGTTAACGCAAATCAAACACAATAAAAATAATATCTCCGATTATCCTCTAAAACGCCCGAAGAACTGTTGTAGAGAGATGCCGCGCGTAGGGGAAACCGCCGAAGAGCGGTTGTAGAAAGATGCCGCGGGGAGGGAAAACCGCCGAAGAGCGGTTTCACATGTTAGCACGGGGTTGGCTTGCCTACCCCGTGACACTGGTGGCATGCGCAACTACCGCCGAAGAGCGGTTGTAGAGAGATGCTGCGGGAAAGGAAAAACCGCCGAAGAGCGGTTGCACATGTTAGCACGGGGTTGGCTTGCCTACCCCGTGACACTGGCGGCATGCGCAACTACCGCCGAAGAGCGGTTGTAGAGAGATGCTGCGCGGAGGGTACGACGGCTTCTCCAGGATGGTTGCGATTCCGCAGACTCAACTTTCCCGAAATCGCCGATGCAAAATTTCTTGCAAAAATATTTTCCTTGATTTATACAACCGCTCTTCGGCGGTAGATTCGTCTTCCGCTACTGACCCCAGGTAGGCAAGCCAACCTGGGGCTATGATTATACAACCGCCCTTCGGCGGTTGCCCTCGCCATTTGATTGACATTGACAAAACCGTCCCACATCGGTATGTCCATCGTCGCGGAGCGACAACACTCTTCCATAACCCGGTACGCGCGGATGCGTGCTGGAGGTACGCCACTGCCTGTGGTCGGCAGAAATAAAAAAAGCAGCCACTTTTCAGCGACTGCTTTGTGACCCCGGAGAGGCTCGAACTCTCGACCCAATGATTAAGAGTCATTTGCTCTACCAACTGAGCTACGGAGTCAACGTTTTGTTGATTTCGGTTGCAAAGGTAATGCCTTTTTTCTATCCCACAAAATTTTCGGGATATTTTTTTCAAAAAAAATTGAGCTAAGAATGCCAACATTCTATCAGACAGCAACATATTTTTTTGACCCAGAAGAGCCTTAAACGCGAAAAGAAGCGAGACCAGGCAATTTCTGCCCGGCCTCGCTTTTTATGGTCTGCAACTGCGACCGTTAATACATGTCCAGTTTAGGCAATGCTACAATCTTGTTGTCGTTCTTCTTGATGAAATCAAGGATGGCATCACGCGACTTACTTTCAGGGATGTCGGCCTCAATGCGTTTTACGGCGTTGAAGAGCGACACGTTGCACTGATAGATGTGGCGGTATGCTTTTGCGATATCGTCGATTTCTTCTTCATTGAAGTTGTCCTTATTGCGCATAATCGTTGCGTTCACGCCATAATAGACAGCCGGATTGTGGGCAAGGATGATGAAAGGAGGCACATTGCCCGAAACGCGGCATCCGCCTTTGACAAACACCCATTTACCAATGTGGCTGTTTTCAAACACTTTCACTCCGGTGGAAAGAATCGAGCAAGAGTCGATAAACACATCTCCGGCAATCTGCACGTTGTTGCCAACCACGCAATGGTCGCTGATCTCGCTGTCGTGGCCGATGTGCGAATCCGCAAGCACAAACGAGTTTGCGCCCACCTTGGTGGCGCCGCCCTCGTGGATGCTGCGGTTGATTATCGCCATCTCGCGTATCTCGGTGTTGTCGCCGATGATGACGTACGACATTTCGCCTTTCCAGCGGAAATCTTGAGGCGACGCGCTTACGATTGCGTTATTATACACCTTCACATTCTTGCCGAGGCGCGCGCCTTGCATAATGCTGGCATTAGGCATCACGATGCATCCGTCGCCTATCTCCACATCCTTGTCGATAAAAGCGAAAGGATAAATTGTTACGTTGTCGCCGATTTTCGCTGTCGGGTCAACAAATGCTAATGGACTAATCATTGTTTTTCTGATTAAGGTAATTAATATTATATCAACGTCCGCCGCCGAGAGCCTGATAGAGGCTGATGGCTGCCTGACGCACTTGAAGTTCACATTGCAGCTGCGACATTTGCGCGTTGAGAAGCGACTGTTGTGCCGTAAGCACTTCCAGATAGGTGGCTGTGCTGTACTTCATAAGGTCGTTGTTGTATTCAACGGCTTTCGACAGGTTGTCAACCTGGTCGACGAGCAGAGCGCTGCGCTGCTTGTTCTTGTTGTAGCTCACCAAAGCGTCGCCCACTTCAGCTCCAGCGGCAAGCACTGTGTGCTCAAACGTGTTGAGCGTCTGCTGCTGCTGCAGTTTGGCTGCCTTCAGCGTGGCGATGTTGCGTCCGCGGCTGAAGAGGGGCGCCGTTAGCTGTCCGGCAAGCTGATAGAACCATTTGCCAGGGTTGACGATAACGCTTCCGAGCAGGTTGGTGAAGCCGCCGCCTGCCGAAATTACAAGGCTTGGATAGAATGCCGCACGCGCTGTGTTGGTGGCGTAATATGCCATTGCGAGCGACTGCTCTGCTGCCTGCACGTCTGGACGGGCCGCAAGATACGACATCGGCACGCCTTTCTCCATATATTCCGGGAAACTCGGCTCATAGGATGAGTCGACAACCCATGTCTGCTGCGGACGGTTCAAGAGCAGCGACAGGCTGCTGTTGACCTGATGAAGCGACTCCTCTACTTGCGGTATGGTTGCGAGCAGGCTTGCATAGTTGGCCTTGCTCTGCACCACTGCCACTTCGTTGTAGCGTCCTGCCTCTTTCAAATCCTGCATCGTCTTGATGCTTTCCTGCCAGATTGCCGATGTCTCGTTGAGAATCTGCAACTGACGCTGGAGCATTGCGATGGTGTAGTAGCAGTTTGCCACTCCACTGATTATCTGCGAGCGCACTGCCTGACGGTATGCCTCTGTCTGAAGCACCGCCGCCTCGGCGTTGCGCTTGTTGTTGAGCAACTTTCCGAACACGTCGATTTCCCAGCTTGCGGTAGCCGGGATGGTGTACGACCACGAGTCTTTCGTTATTTTCGAGCCTCCATAGGAAGCCGTTCCGCCATTGGGTGTCAAAGCCACGCTCGGCAGATAGCTGAGCTTGGCGCCCTGCAGCTGAGCTTTGGCGATATCCACATTCAGACGGGCGTTCTCAAGATCGACATTGCTGTCGAGAGCTATCTGAATGAGTGCCTGCAACTGCGGGTCGGTAAACACCTGTTCCCATTTCACATTGCCGAGAGCCGTTGAGTCGACAGCCTCTTTCTGGGCTGCGGCGACCTCGCCGGCGATGCCTTCCTCTGGCATCTCGAATTTCTTATAGATATGGCAGCTTGCCGTCGTAGTGGCGATTGCCACTACGAGTGCTGCACTTAATAATTTGCTTTTATTCATTGATTTCACTCTTTATTAATTGCGTGAATATTGCTCAATCTGATCGTCGATTTCAGCGTTGTCTGTGTCCTTCCACTTCAGCGGCTGTATCTTCTCCTGAATCTTTTGGAACGCAACGAACAATGCCGGAACGATAAGCACCTGAAGAATCATACCAATCAACATACCGCCGACAGCACCGGTTCCAAGCGAACGGTTACCGTTGGCGCCTACACCGTTGGCAAGCATCAGCGGCAACAGACCGATAATCATTGCGAAGCCTGTCATCAAAATAGGACGCAGACGCGCTGCCGCACCGGCGATAGCGGCGCCCACGATGCTCATTCCCGTCTTGCGGCGGTCAAGAGCGAACTCTACGATAAGGATGGCGTTCTTTGCCAACAGACCGATAAGCATGATCAAACCGATTTGCAGATAGATGTTGTTGTTAACACCAAAAATCTTCGCAAAGAGGAATGATCCCATCAAGCCCAACGGAATAGACAAGATAACCGACAGCGGCAGGATGTAGCTTTCATATTGTGCCGACAGAAGCAGGTAGACAAAGAGCAGACAAAGTCCGAACACGATTGCAGTCGACGCCGCTGATGAATTCTGCTCCTCACGCGTCATTCCTGAGAACTCATAGCCGTAGCCCATAGGCAATGTCTGTGCCGCTACTTCCTGGATGGCCTTGATGGCGTCACCGTTACTGTAGCCTGGATTTGGCGTACCGCTGACAGAAATCGAGGTAAACAGGTTGAAGCGCGAGATGATATCTGGTCCGTAGACGCGCTCAAGCGTGATGAAGTTGGTGATAGGCGACATTTCGTTGCCTACACGCACTTTCACTTGATTCAGCGTTTCCGGTGAGATACGTGCGCTTGGATCGGCCTGCATCATCACACGGTAAAGTTTACCGAAGCGGTTGAAGTTCGACACATACATACCGCCATAGTAGCCTTGCAGCGTCGACAATACAACGCTCGGACTGATTCCCGCCTGCTTGGTCTTGGCAACATCGACATTGACCATATACTGCGGGAATGTCGGGTTAAACGTTGAGTAAGCCTGCTGGATTTCCGGACGCTGGTTGAGCGCGCCGATGAATTGCTGATAAATCTGGAAAAACTTGTTGATGTCGCCTCCGGTCTTGTCTTGCAGCTGAAGCTCGAAACCGCTGGTTACCGAATAACCGGAAATCATCGGTGGTTGGAACATCATCACTGTGGCGTCTTTTATCTGCTGACCCACTGCGCCGTAAAGCTGTCCGAGCACGCTTGTTGCATCCTGTCCTTTCTCACGTTCGCTCCAGTCCTTGAGCTTTACGATAAACGTACCGTACGTGTTGCCCTGACCGGCGATAAAGCTGTAACCAAGAATCTCCGTACGCGACTCGACTGCCGGATTGGCGGCAAGAATCTTGTCCACCTTGGCAAGTGTGGCCTCTGTTTTATCAAGCGACGTTGCAGGCGGCATGTTGACCATACAGAACAACACGCCGGTGTCCTCATTAGGAACCAAAGCGGTCGACGTGGTCATCATCATTGCGGCAAGCGCCACGATGCTGGCTGCCACAACGCCGAATGCCGTGATTTTATGATTGATGAAGAATCCTGCCCATTTTTTGTAGCGGACGAGCAGTTTCTCATAATTGCGGTTGAATCCTTCGTGGAATGCCTTTACAAACGACACTTTCTTGGAGCCGCCATCTGCCTTGTGAGGTTTCAGGAACACCGCACACAAAGCCGGCGACAGGGTCAATGCGTTCAATGCCGACAGTCCGATGGCGATTGCCATTGTCAAACCAAACTGGCGATAGAACACGCCCGACGTTCCTGACATGAACGACACTGGAATAAACACAAGCATCATGACAAGGGTGATTGAGACAATCGCGCCGCCTATCTCCCGCATTGCGTCGATTGCCGCAACACGTGCCGAGGTGTAGCCCTCGTCGAGTTTGGCATGGACCGCCTCGACCACCACAATCGCATCGTCGACCACAATCGCAATGGCGAGCACCAATGCCGAGAGTGTCAACAAGTTGATTGAGAAGCCAATCAGATAAAGGCCGAAGAACGTACCGATCAACGCCACCGGAATGGCGATTGCGGGGATAATGGTTGAACGCAAGTCCTGAAGGAACACGTAAACCACAAGGAACACGAGTATAAATGCCTCGATAAGGGTCTTGATAACCTCTTCGATTGATGCGTATAGGAAGTCGTTGGTGTTCATTGAAACGTTGAACTCCAATCCGTTTGGAAGCTCTTTTCCTGCCTCGTTGATTTTTGCCTCAACGTCCTTGATAACCTGAGTCGCATTGGAGCCCGCAGTCTGGAAGATGATGGCGGAAGCGGCTGGATGACCGTTTGTCTTGCCCTTGAAGCCGTAGCTTACACGGCCAAGCTCCATCGTTGCCACGTCTTTAAGATAGAGAACGTTGCCGTCTTTGTCGGCGCGGATGATAATCTTGTCAAACTCTTCTGGAGTAATCAGACGTCCGCGGTAGCGCATCACGTATTGGAATGTCGTTCCGCCGTTTTCACCGAACTGACCCGGAGCAGCCTCGATGTTCTGGTCGGCGAGAGCCGCACTTACATCGGAAGGCATAAGGTTGTGCTGTGCCATGGCGTCTGGCTTGAGCCAGATACGCATAGAGTAGTCGGCACCCATCACCATCGCGTCGCCCACGCCGTTCACACGCTGAATCTGCGGGATGACGTTGATTTTCATATAGTTCTCGATGAATTCCTGCTCAAACTTGCCGTTTGGAGAAAGGAGCGAGAACACAAGCAGCATTGACGTCTGTCGTTTCTGCGTAATCACACCCACTCTTGTCACCTCGGCAGGGAGCATACTCTGCGCCTTTGCCACACGGTTCTGTACATCGACGGCAGCCATGTCGGGGTCGAAGCCCTGCTCAAAATAAACTGTAATCGTGGCGCTACCTGTATTGGTTGCCGTTGATTGGATATATGTCATGCCTTCAGCACCGTTGATTTGCTCCTCGATAGGCGCAATCACGGAGTTGAGCACAGTCTTGGCGTCGGCTCCGGTATAGGTTGTCGAAACCTGGATTGTTGGAGGCGCAATGTCAGGATACTGCGTGATTGGCAACCACAACATTCCGACGACACCCAAAATCACAATGAAGATGGATATCACGGTCGAGAGCACCGGCCGGTTGATAAACGTATCTAATTTCATTTCTCTTTATTCTAATTTTCCTTATTGTTTTCCTGTTACTTCTGCTGTGCGCCTGCTGCCTGGCTGAGATCCTTGCCTGTCATGTCGACCGGAGTGATCTGCACACCTTCACGGACGCTTACGCCTACGCCTTGAACAACGACATGGTCGCCGCTTTCAAGTCCGCCGGTTACCACGTAGTTCTGTCCGTCGTTGTTTGCAAGCACCTCGATTGGGCGTGCAGTGACTTTGCCAGCCTTGTCAACAACGTATGCGAATTTCTTGTCCTGCAATTCGGTGGTTGCCGACTGCGGGATTACGATTACGTTGTCATAGTGTGCCGGAATGACAACAGAGCCGGTAGATCCGCTGCGGAGCATTCCGTTCTGGTTTTTGAACGCCACGCGCACCGATGCCGAACCGGTGGTGTTGTCGAGCATACCTGTCATCGTAGAGAATTTGCCCAATTCTGAATAGTAGCTGCCGTCAGAGAGCTTCAATTTTGCTGCTGGAAGCTCGCTGAGCGCCTTGGCAAGCGATACGCTGCCGTTTTGTGTCATCTCAAGCACTTGCTTTTCGTTGAACGAAATGTAGGCATAAACCTCTGAGATGTCAGAAATTGTGGTGAGAGGCTGTTGTGAAGACGGGCTTGCAAGCGAACCCTCACGGTTTGGAATCGAGCCGACATAACCTGCCGACGGAGCCTTCACTACTGTATAAGAGAGGTTCTTCTCTGCATTGACAAGCGCTGCGCGGGCTTGCGCCAGCTGTGCTTTGGCTGCTGCGAGGTCGTTTTGAGCCAATTGGTTCTCGTAGTCGCTGATCACGTTTTTCTCAAAAAGTTTTTTCTTGTTGTTGGCGGTAATCTGAGCGCTGTTGACCTGCTGCTGAGCTGCCGCAACGGATGCCTTGCACTGGTTTACCGCTGCCTCATACTGCACTTGATCGATTACAAACAGCACCTGTCCTGCCGACACTTGCTGACCTTCGTCTACACAAACCTTTGTAATGAATCCTGAAACTTGTGGACGTATCTGCACATCCTTCTGTCCCTTAATCGTTGCCGGGTAAACGCTTTCCAAATCTGCACTCGACTTGGTTACTGTGATAAACCCGATTTGCGGAGCAGCCTGTTGCTGCTGTCCCTGCTGGTCTTTCTTGCCACATGAGGTCATGCTGACACCCAAAACCAAACCTAACAAAGCCACTCGCTTTGTCAGTCCAATAACTGTCTTAATTTTCATACCTATAGATTGAATTTTTTCTATTTCTTAACAGCGTTTAATATGTATAGTTCTATTTTTCCGAATGCAAAATTAATCACTCTATCAGCCAAAACCTATGATATTTATCACTTTTTTCAGCTTCTACCCACAAAAATATGTTAACCGCTTCACTTTTTTCGCCGATTGGTCGGCAAAAGTAGCAATATCTGATGTTTATCTTTTTGCAGGACACGCCTAAACGCTGAAATCTCCAGCGCAGAATTTTTCACACGCGACATTGAAATAGCAGCCCCTGCTCTTCATAAAATCCATCAGCCTGCGATAGACTGCGCTCCCGGCGAGGATGTCGGGATTTCCGACAATTGTCAGATGCTTGCGGGCGCGTGTCATCGCCACGTTGAGCTTACGGTCGATGAGTGTTCCGTCTTCTTCAAACACGTTATCGGTCAAGAAGTTCAGCTGATAACGCTGCTGCACTGTGAGTCCGTAGATTATGTAGTCGCGCTGGCTGCCCTGAAAGCGTTCCACGGTGTCGATTGTTATGGAATGCAACGCCGGGATGCCATATCTGTCGATTGCGTTTCTTACGGTTGCAATCTGGTTGCGGTAAGGCACAATGACTCCTACCGTCGCACTGTAGTCGAAGCGGTCTGCCTGCCTGAAGATTCTCTCCACCATAGCGGCTATCATGTCGGCCTCCACCTGATTGGTCTTTGCTGAAACCGACATTTCTGGCTTCTCCGATGCCACAAATGCCACCCTGCGCAATTGCAGCAGTCGGCAGATGCCGTCGGTCGACGTGCAGGCTGTGTTTGCCGCCAGCTGATGCGGCAACGGCACCACGTCAAGTCTGCCGCCATAGAACGCCTCATTGGGGAAATCGGCTATGTCGCGATGCATACGACCTTGACGTGTAAGCATATAAACATAGCGGCAATCATATCCGTCAACGGTTTTAAACGACGACAGCAACCTCTCAAACAGTGAGCGGCGGCAGTCGGTCAATCCAATTGACAGCAGCTCCGGCTCTGTCACTCTCGACTCTGCTTCGGTCTGCTGCACAACGGCTGGCAACTGCTTGTGGTCGCCAATAAGCACGAAGCGTGAGATGGCGTCGGCATTGCCTGAGCGCGCGCACATCAGCCCCAGCAGGTGGGGTTCGAGGATTTGCGACGCCTCATCGACAATAGCAAGGTCGAAACGTTTGATTTTAAACAGATTAACATTGGAGTTAAGCGCTGCGGTGGTGGCACAGACCACACGCGCGTCTTTCAGTGTCCCCGCCACAGCGTCGCCCGTGCGGCATTGCTGGATTTTGTTGCGAAGAAGGTTTGCGTGATACGCCTTGTCGCACGAAATCTCCGAACCGATACGTATGAAATCGATGCCCTGTTCTTTAAGTTTGCTGCAAATTTCGTCCACCGCCCTGTTGGTGTACGACAGCAGCAGTATGCTGGTGTCTGCCTCAAGCAGTTCCTCACGCAGGATGTTAAGCAGTCCGAACGACGTCTTGCCGGTGCCTGGAGGGCCTATCACAAGAAACAGCTCACGGGCTTGCTTCGCTCTCTCCACGAGGGTGTTGAAATCGCCGTAGTCGCCCTTGCGGCATCTGCCGGCATCGATCTCGGGCATACGCTGCGACAGCAGCATATCGCGCCGCCGTATGGGTGCGGTCAGGAAACTGTGCATCCCTGCATAAAGGGCATTTGTCGACGAGTCAAACAAATCGTGCTCTATCGCCCAGCGAATGCCGTCGGTCTGAGGAAACACGCGGCTGTCTGTCTGCGGATTGCGAAATGCCACCCTGACGCCGTCCACACTGATGTCGGCTATCGTGCCGCGTTCCACCATCCATGCGCAGGCGTTGGGCTCGGTGTTTTCTTTATACGGATAAAGCACCACGATGTCGCCCACCCGGAAATTAGAGGTGTCGGCAGCATCAGTATCGGCAAACCGCAGTGTCACGTCGGTCACCGGAGAATCGGCAAAAGCTGCTGTGTCGAGTGTGAGGTTGCAATAGATGCCGCCTGAAGCAATCTTGTCTTCGAGCGAATCGAGCCAGATTGATGCAAACCCGCTGTTGTCCTTGATTTTGTTGCCTATCTTCGACAGCAGATGCTCTTTTTCGAGAAACTGCATAAAACGGAAGAAATAGACGCGTTCCAACGGCGACGCATTCTGTATCGGCGACAGCACTTCGTTGAGTTCGGGCCGGGTGTATCTTGTCCACAACACGCCGTTGGAGTTTTTCTCATTCAACAGTTCGGGAGTCAGTCCGTCAAGCATCCCGACACCCTCTGAAGCATATAGGATTTCGCTATATGCCAACAAGTTGCGCATCCGTATGGCCCTAAGCATCAGTTCCGGACGCTGTGCCGTTGACACAAGGCCCTCGGGATAACGCGAATAGAGGAGCATGACATGGCGCAGCTGTCCGGCATATTTGTCAAACTCATAGACAAACAGGGCGCGGTAGAGCATCAGCTGCACCAGATGTTTCTCCTGTGGCTTTGGACGGTTTGGATTATAATGTGGCGAGGCGGTCGGCACAAACGCTCCTTTTCCTGATTTCTGCTCCACAATTACCGCCTCGCCGTCTTTTTCCACCAACAGGTCGAGACGCCCTTGTATGCCAAGCACTTCGCTGAAGAATGTGGGCTCAAGCACTGCCGTTTTCATATCGATGCCGCCAACGGCTTTGGGCAAGTCATTGCCTATGAGCTTCTCTACATTGCTTTTCTGCATACGGGCATCGGCATAGAATTTCGCCACGTCTTCCCGGCTTCGCATAGCGTCGCATGCCACAAGTCCCACGGCATTGTTTCTGAAAAAGTCCATCATTCCTTCCTCAAACGAGCGGGTGCTCCGATGCACCGTCTCGTCGAGATACTGCCCGGAAAGATTTCCAAGATATATGGGCAAGGTGTTGGGCTGCGGCTTGAATTTATTGACCAAAGCCACAAGCGGCGATTCAGCATAAGTCTCGAAACACGATGCTATGGTCGTGACGTTCACAAGATAGTCGGGCTCGTAGATTATCAGTTCCGGCATACAGATTTCGCTGTCATAGCGTACGCGCACGAGGTTGAGCTGCACGCCGCGTCTGAGCAGCAACGACAGATACGACCAGTCGCCACGGCCTTCGCGTGTCAGATAGACGTTTTGCTGTCCGTAGCACACGGTCAGCGGCAAGCCGCCGCGTTCTTCCGTGACGTGGATATATTCGTTGTCCCATGTGTCGACAACGCACCGCAGGTTGCCGCTGTCAAACTTGCCCCATGTCCGTGGCTTGTCGTCGACGGGCAGTTTACGCCGCAGCGACTTCGGAATCGGCTCGCCAAGCAGAGCCTCAACAAGCATCGCCGCCGACTTCACGTCGCTGCCTATCGAATCACGTAATTGTCCGTCGGGGATTTCAGAAAGGGCGTTGAGTGTGCGGCGAGTGCCGTGCAGACGCACCGACTCTTCCTCGGGAATGCCTTTTTCCTTTATCAGATAGTCCAGTTTGGCAAACGTCCCCGAGAAATTCAAATTGGTCAAGCTTATTTCTTGATTGACCGCGCGTCTGAACACGTCGCGCAGCGCGTCATATTTTTTACGGATTCCCCAACCGCTGTCGAGCAGCGTTTCCAACTGCTGGTAAAATGAGGCAGCGTCGTCGGGCATATAACCGGATTCTGTCATAATGCTATATCAAACACACCGCAAGCAACAACAACGAATACACCAGCATATTGCGGGCGGTGGCGCCGAGCAGCGGATTCAAAGCTGCGCCACGGCTGCGGCGGATGCGTTGCCACGTGAGGCAATGCAGGCACAAATAAATCGCGGGTGCTATGAAAAATATCCAGAACTTCTCTGCCCACAACGGTGCAGTCAGCCAAACGGCGGCAATTCCGAACAAGAGGTAGGCAATGGCGGCGACACGGCGCCCAAAGCGCACCACAGTGGTGCGTTTGCCCGCCTCACGGTCATCCTCCATATCCCTGTAGTTATTCACAATCAACACGTTGCACCCCATCAGCCCCACGGCTGCCGATGCAGCGGCCACATTGCCGGTAATCTCGCCTGTCTGCACATAATACGTAAGGCAAACAGGCACAAAGCCGAAGAACACCAACACCGCGACATCGCCAAGTCCGACGCGCGACAGCGGATATGGTCCGGCACTGTAGGCGAGCGCGAAAACAGCGACCACAACGCCTATCGGTATCAGTTGCCAGCCTCCGAACGGAATTAGGCAGCAGCCCACGGCGCAGGCGGTGGCAAGGGTGCCAAACGTGGCGCGCAGCATTGCCCGCGGCGTGATGTCGCCCTCGGTGACTCCGCGTCGGAATCCCTCACGTCCCTTTTTGTCGGAGCCGTTGACATAGTCGAAATATTCGTTGGCGAAATTTGATGCCACCTGTGCCAGTACGGCAAAAAGGAAACACAACAACGCCGGCTGCCACTTGAACGAGCCGTCGTTATAGGCACAGCCCGACGCTACAACCACTCCTGCCGTCGACACGGGCAATGTGCGCAGTCGGGTTGCCTCTATCCAACTTTTCAGCTTCTTCTGCATAGTCAATATTTATTGTCGCCCATCACGGCATCGAGCGCGCGACGCTGTTTCTGACGCAACGGCTGGGTGCTGTAGCCCAGCGACACCACAAGCAGCACTCGCCGGCTGCGCGGCACTCCAAGCAACCGTTTCAGCCGCTTCTCGTCAAACCATCCCATCATGCACGAGCCAAGGCCTTCATCTGCGGCTGCGAGGGTGAGATACGACGCTGCTATGCCGCAGTCGATGAGCGGAAAATGCTTGTTCTTTATCCATCCGCCAAGACAGGCGGTGAAATTGGGAGCCTCCTGCACCAATACGATGAAGCATGGAGCCTGTGAGGCAAACTTGTTCATTCCTATGGACGTCAGGGCATCTGCCACTTCTGCACAAAGTTCCGGCTTGTCGACAACGATGAAATGCCACGGCTGGGAATTGCATGCCGACGGCGCCCGGCGGGCTGCGTCGACAATGCGCATCACCGCCTCGCGCGGCACGCTGCGCTCCGTGTCGTAGCCACGGTCGCTCTGACGCTCGTCAACAAGTTTATAAAAATCGGTCATCGCTTATTTTGAAAACTCCATCAAACGGCTGAGATACTTGCCGATGATGTCAAATTCTATATTTACAACCGTACCCTCCTTTATGCGGCAGAAATTGGTATGCTCAAAGGTGTAGGGGATTATTGCCACCTCAAAACTGTCGCGCTGGGAATTGCACACCGTAAGGCTGACGCCATTGACTGTGACGGAGCCTTTCTCTACTGTGACATAGCCCTTGCGCGCCATTTCGGCATCAACGTCGTAGGCAAACTTGAAATAGCGGCTGCCCTCAACGTTGCGCACCTCGCAGCACACTGCGGTCTGGTCTACGTGCCCCTGCACTATATGGCCGTCAAGACGTCCGTTCATCGGCATGCAACGCTCAAGGTTGACAAGGTCGCCAACCTGCAGCAACCCGAGGTTTGAGCGTTCGAGCGTCTCCTGAATCGCCGTGACGGTAAACGTGCCGTCGCCAGGAAGGTCGACCACCGTGAGGCATACGCCATTATGGGCCACCGACTGGTCTATTCTCAACTCCGGGGCAAAGTCGCACTTCATTGTGATGTGCAGATTGCCGCCTTCTTTTCTCAGCGCAACCACTGTGGCTGCAGTCTCTACTATTCCTGAAAACATAGTTATATCCTTTTATTCACACACAAATTTACACATATTTATCGGAATTACTCCCCACCGACTGGTTATTGTATGAAAAAAGATGTGTTTTTGACGCCTCCGCTTTATCTACCCGTCCTTTTCACATTCAGAGTAACCGTCGTCATTTCATGTTTATTATTATCAATTTTTATGCGGCTGAGAGCAATCATATCCATTGGCAATTATGAATTCTGCCTTTACAGCTTAACCAATCTCCCTTTCTGCGTTGAGAACCTGATTTATAAAATTTTGAACCACATTTCGATACATTGGCTCATTGTGCAGATTTTCTAATTACTTCATTTTTGTCCATAAATTCAGAACCAAGACCAAGAGCATCTCCAATGGCCTGACCAAACAAACATCCAAGCATTCTATCTTTCAGATTGCTATTTTTCATTGTCAATATCATTAGTGTCCTGTTAAAATCGAGAGCTGCTATGAAACGGCAATAACGTATTTCACGAAAAGACAAAGGGAGTCGATCAGCAACGCCAACAGCGCCAGTCCTCGCGGCTTGCGCCTCAACGCCTTTATTGCAACAATGAAACACAATGCGAGGTATGGCCATCCGACATACGGGATGCCAACCAGAACAAAACCGAGCACCGACAGGTAAATCGCCGTCTTCGCCGTTGTATTGACACATTGGCTTTCACCGCCGCGCTCAACGGTTATTTTCACATGGTATTCTTCCATCACAAAACATTTTTATTGTTTATCTGCTCCCTATATTTAGCCTCGTCAAATGTGTAGAGCATAGCCGGACGCCCGCTGCCGCGCGGCGCGCGCGCTGCCAACTCAAACTTCTCACAACAGATTAGGTCATTTTTAGCAAAATCGAACTCATTGTCGCCTCGCCCCACGCTACCTGTAGCCACAATGTAGCCCATGGCGGTCATCTTCTTGTAAAAGTTTCGACGGTCGAACTTCTGCCCGAGCACCGCCTCGTAGATGGTCTGCACCTGTGTCATCGTAAACTCTTTGTTGAGCAAACGGAATGCCAACGGCTCATAGGTGATTTTCCACCGCAGTTTGTCGAGTGCCACACGTACAATCTCGCTATGGTCGAATGCCAAATCAGGCAACATATCCACCGGAAACCACTGTGCCTTGGCGGCATCGTCACCGGCTATGACCTCATAGCCTTCCTGACGCACAAATGCAAGAAACGCCACCGTAACCACACGCTCGCGAGGGTCGCGGTCCACACGGCTGAATGCCTGCAGCTGCTCGATATAGATATCCATCACTCCTGTTTCCTCGCGCAACTCGCGCAATGCTCCTTCTTCCAGCGTCTCGTCAATTCTCACAAAGCCGCCCGGCAAAGCCCATTTGCCTTTATACGGCTTCAACCCTCGCTCTACAAGCAACAGATTCAGCCCAGAGCCGTCGAATCCGAACACAACGCAGTCGGTGGTCAAAGCCGGATGTGGATATTCATAACTGTACATTTTCTACCCCTTATTTTTCAACAATACAAATTTAAGCCTATTTTCCGACAAAAACGCACGATTGTGTCATTGATACGCAAACAAAAGTTAAAAATCGACATATTTGCGTACTTTTTACGCATTAAATTTTGTTGTTTGTTTCTTCGTCTTTATATTTGCGTCAAAATTACACAACCAAGCATTATTAACTACTAAACACATCAAAATCATGGCACAATTTAAAGTACACAATCTCATCATCGTCGACGCATCGGGATCAATGACGTCAATCTACGAACAAGCGCTTGCCGGTATCAACGAAACGCTGTCAACCATCCGCGAGGAAGCCAAAAAAAGCGACAAAATCAAGCAGTCGGTCACCGTACTCTCCTTCGCCAGCGGCGGAGAGCCTCTGCAATATGCCTACCGCAACACCATTGCCGAGCAGACATCGCCTCTCACCCCCAACGACTACACGCTCCGCGGAATGACTGCCCTATACGATGCCATCGGCATATCGGTCACCGACCTTGAAAAAAGCAAAGGCAAGGAGGACAAGGTGCTTGTAACAATCATCACCGACGGCTATGAAAACGACTCCCTCGAGTGGGACGGCGCATCGGTGAAAAAACTGATTGACCGCCTGCGCAAAAAGGGCTGGGTGTTCACCTACATCGGTGCAAACCAGGATGCAGCGCTTGAGGCTGGAAAGATTGGAGTGAAAAACAGTTTGACGTTTGAAGCCACAATTGAAGGCACCGTCAATATGTTCGCTTTCGAGAAGCAGTCGCGCCAAAGATGGAACAAGCGAGTGCGCCTCAATGAAAACGACATTCAGAATGACTACTTCTCCGACGACGACAAATGATAATAGAAAAGGCTGGATTCCAATCGGAATCCAGCCTTTTTTAATTCAATCAAGCGTCCCTGACTATCTAACAATCTTGACAGTCTTGATGCCGCCGTCGGCCACTACATTAACGAAATAAACGCCACCTGCCAGATTGCCCGTGGCAACCATTGCAGTCTGTCCGGCAGGTGTTGCCGAAGCAACCATCGCACCGGATGCATTGTAGACATTGACCGAGCAGATATTGCCGTCGGCTTTCACCGACACAACATCGCCGAGCGAGCGCACAACGATGCCGCCATCGGCGGATTTCAAAGTCTCGACAGATGAGAAGTCGTGGAGCACAGCCTTGCGTACTGCCGTATCGTCGAATTTGACAAACTGCATCTGGTTGAAGTAGATTTCTCCCTTCCACGCCTGTTCCGGAGCTTTCTCGTGTTTCAAGAAGAAGCTGTCGAAACGCCACTTGTCGGCGATTTCATCGGTGCCGGTGAAGTGCTGGTATTCATCGCTTGCCAGGTTCCATGACACGAGATGCCATCCGCGATAGTTGATCGGCTTCAAGTTGTACTTGATGCCGCCGTTCTTGTTGTTTGTGCGCACACGCAACGCAGCGCTGACGCTGTTGTTTGAGCCGTCGCCATAGAGCCAGAACGTAAGCACGCCGTCCTTGGTTGTGCCGTCGATGTTCTGCGAAGAGTGATACTCACGGATTTGCCATACGCCTGCAGCGAAATCAGGATCGAAATCATACTTCAGGCATGCGCTGTTAGGACTTTCCAGACGCACACCGATGTTGGCGCGCGTAAACGAGTTGGCTTCCTGTGTCAAGCCCGATGATGAGCCTGAGCCGTCAGGCGCCCAGAATCCTGTCACGTTGTCGAGCGGAAGCAGGTCGGTCGACTCAACGACAGGGCGGTACTCCGACAGGAAGCGGAATCTGAACTCTTCGGTCAAGTTGCCCGACAAGTCGGCAAGACCCGGTTTCACTGTAACAAGGAAGCACTTGTCGAGAGGGAGGTCTTCGCTGAAGAAATATTGCAGCACCGAAGCGCCGTTTACAACCGAATGAGTCAGTGTGCCAGCATAAGTGTTGCCTTCAGGGTCAATCACCGTCATGCAGTCGGCGTTCTTGTCCTCGTTCCAGTCGATAATCTCATCATACTCCACTCTTACCACCGGACGCAGCGTGTATGCCACATCGCCGTCGATGGCAGGGTCGGTAGAAACCACCTGCGCAGGTGTAGTGTCTGCCTCTTTCATTGTAATTGAGAGCGTATAGTCGTCGCCGCCATTGCCGTCGCCATTACCGTCAAACGGCTGGTTTGTCTGAGAGTTCTTGGCAACGCTGCCGTCAATCTTGATGTTGTAGGTCTTCAACGGGACGAGTTTTGAAACGTCGACGCTGAGCGTATAGTCGTTTATCCATGTCAATGTCACTTCGCCGTCGTTGTCGATAGAGAATGCCTTTTCGACCGACTCTTTGTCCATCTTGCGCGAGAACGTGATGACGATAGGGTCCACAAGGCTGACTGCCTTTGTGTCTTCCACCGAAATCGACGCCACTTTCGCAGGTGCGTTGGATGTCATCATGATGTCGAGCCATGTAACGTTGTCGTTTGACTGTCCGGCTGGATTCGACTTTATCACAACGGTTTTTGTCACTGGCTCATATCCGGTTGCCGTAAATTCCACCGAGACAGCATCGCCGGCTTTAAGTCCCTCAAACAGATAGAATCCGTTGTGGATAAGGTCGGGGTTGTTGGTGTATTTCTTAAATGTCGACTCCCATGTGTCAGTAACATACGTCTTATCGCCCACCTTTACAGTCACACCGTCGATAGGCACATCGTTTTCTGAGTTTTTGATGATACCGGCAAGGAATGTCTGCTCTGGATTGGTCATGTTGCGGAACTTCAATATCGACTGGAATGCGGCGAAAGCCTCCAGACGCTTATAGTCGGCATTGATGTTCAGCTGCTGCTGCGAAGCGATTGTGTGATAACCGCCCTCGCTGAGCAGTGATGCCATATTTGTGCGGCGGTTGACCGATAGATACGGGAACTGGTTGGCGTGGGTCTCAGGAGCACGGTCGTAATAGCAACGGTCGTACCAGTTGCCGCGTGTCGTGATGCGCATCACGCCTGTAAGGTTCGGGTTGAGAATCTCTCCGAAAGCCTTACCGCCGTTAGGCGTTTTCTCTATTTCTTTGCCATCCTTGCGCCATCCTCCGAAGAGAGTGACGGTTGTGTTTTTGTCGGAAGAGGCGTCAGAGTGGATAGCATAGAAGAAGTCGGCGCCCCAGGCATTCGCCATGTCGGAACGTTCCTCAAGTCCTACAATGTCGACCTCGTTGTTGCGGCAAAGTTTCAGATTTTCTGCCGGCATATCGGTATATTCCGTCAGATATCCCTTGATATACTGTGCCACGCTAAACACCTTCTGCGCCTCGGAATAGCCCCACAAGCCACGGTTTTCAGTTGCGGAGTGTCCCGGGTCGAGAAACAGTTTGAAATCGCCCCAGCCTGTTGATTTCTGAGCATAAGTTGTAGCAGCCGGGAATGCCGTCATCAATGCGGCGGCAGCGATTGCCATTTTTGGAATATTGTTCTTTTTCATCGATTATCAGTATTTTAGGGTAATTTCATAGATGCAAGCATCTTTTGCGTTCTCAAAAGCAACCCGTTTGCCATCGCGTGTCACGGCTGGCGTCAACGGAATCATATCGGTGTTGGCGGTCAGAAGGACTGCCTTGCCTGTGGCAACATCGACAGCGTAGATGTCGGAGCCCGTAAAACTTTCGCCATTATCGGTGACAACGGTGTAGATCAGCGAATTGTCGGGCAGCCATGCCGGATGAGAGCCCTTGCACAGGTAAGCCACGCCGCTGCCGTCGGAATTGCATGTGAAGATGCCTTTGCCCGGAACTTGGAAAGCCACCTGCTTGCCGTCGTGCGACAATGCCGGATTGATGATTATCGCTCCTGAGAATTCTTTCAACGAAGCCACTTTGTCGGCCACACCTGCCGGGTCATTGACCATCATTGTGTAGACATCGGCAGCTGTCGCGGATGTGCGCTTGAGGCTGCGTGTGTTGACGCTCGATGCGCCACGCTCGCCTGAAATCATCACGCGCTCAGCGTCATTCCACAACGGTGTTCCTGTAAGCTCGCGCGTCTTGCCAACCAACGTGGTCTCTGCGCCGTCGGCGGCATTCCACACCTTAACTTCGTGGAAAACACGATTGTCGGACACCACATTGGTTCTGCCGAGCAGTTTTGTGCCGTCGGCACTCCATTGCATCTTGTAGCCGGCACCTGAGCAGCAGGTCACCTGACGCAGATTGCTGCCGTCGGCATCAGCAACCCAGATGCCGTCATAATTGTCGGAAGTTACTGCAATCTTGTCGCCGCTTGGCGACCACACAGGTGCCATCAGTCCTTGAGAAGACTTGATGAGCAACGTTGGCTCGCTTGCGCTGCGTGGCTGCGCCATTGCCGCCACCCCGAGCATGCTCAAAGCCAATGTAAGAAATGTTTGCTTTGTCATAGATTTTAAGTTTTATGTTAGGGTTAAAAATATCCGTGTTGGTTTGCACTTCCAAAATTACAAAGTTTTCACGGCACCGCAAATTTTAGGCAGACAAAAAAACAAACAACGTATTCCAACGGGGTTTTCAACATTTTTTCTGTAACTTTGTTATGTCGTTTTCGACACAATTCTGCAACAATCATCACCACATCCAAACAAGTCATTAAAACTATCATTATCTACAATTTTTCATCTATGAATAAGAAAGAACGGACAATCTCTTTTTTGTGGCAGCACCTATGGCTGCTTGTATCTTTGTTTATAATGACTCTCGGTGTCGCAGTATGCGTAAAGAGCGAGTTGGGATCAAGCGTAATCTCCACTCTGCCTTACGTTTTCGAGACTGCCGGCAAACGTGGACTTGGCGTTCCGTCGCTGACAATCGGACAATACACTTACATAATGAACGCCATTTTGGTGGCTGGGCAGATTGCCGTGCTGCGCCGCCGCTTCGAATCGGTTCAGTTGTTCCAGCTGCTGGTGGGATTCGTTTTCGGATCACTCATCGACTTGAATATGGCTCTCACATCGTGGCTTCTGCCCGACGACATAACGGAGCAAGCACTGGCGCAGATTGCGGGATGCACCGTCCTGGGCATTGGCATCGCCCTTGAGGTGAGATGCGGCTCGGTGACAATGCCTGGCGAGGGTTTCCCGGTGGCGGTAAGCTGTGTGACAGGTATCGACTTCCCGAAGATAAAAATTGTTGTTGACTGCTCGCTGGTGGTTCTCGCCGTGGCTTTCTGCTATGTGTTTTTCGGAGCATGGCAATGGTATATCGTTGGTGTGGGCACACTGTTCGCTATGCTCTATGTGGGAGTCGTTGTGAAAATAGCAGGCAGGCATATGGCTTGGTTTGACAAAATCCTTAATTACCGACCTGGATTCCGACGTTATGTGTACGGTCTGGCAAAACTTATTTTCAGACAGAAACAATGATGGAATTTAACGACATAATCAGAAACGCCGCCTCGTTGCCGACGACTGAGATTGCCGCCGACGTCAACAAGGCGTTGACCGCCAACGGTTGCGTGGTTTTGACCGCGCCTCCGGGAGCGGGAAAGTCCACTCTTCTGCCGCTTACCGTCATGGCTGGATTCCTGCCATCCGACGGCAAGATTCTCATGCTCGAACCCAGGCGTCTCGCTGCCAGGCAAGTGGCTGAGCGCATGGCGGATATGTTGTCGGAGCACACGGGAGGCTCGGTTGGCTACCGGGTGCGCTTTGAAAACCGTGTGTCAGAGTCCACCCGCATCGAAGTGATAACAGAAGGAATTCTGACGCGTATGCTCATCGCCGACCCTTTGCTCGAAGGGGTGTCGGTTGTAATCTTCGATGAGTTCCACGAACGCAGCATCAATTCCGACTTGGCATTCGCCCTGACGCGCCAATGCCAGCAGATTCTGCGTCCCGACCTGAAAATTGTCATCATGTCGGCTACAATCGACACGTCGTCTATCTGCACAAGCCTCAACGCTCCTCTCATCGAATGCCGGGGCAAGATGTTTCCTGTGGAGACACGTTATGCGACGACCGACATTTCGCCCGCCGACATCCCGATGGCAGTCGCGTCGGCGATAAACAAGGCTCACAGCCAGCACGAGGGCGACATTCTCGCTTTTCTGCCCGGACAAGCCGACATTGCGCAATGCGAGCGGCTGCTTGCCGACAAACTGTCGCCGACTGCCGTATTCCCTCTCTACGGCAATCTGTCGCCGGAGCAGCAAAGGCGGGCGGTGGCGCCATCGGGCAAAGGCGAGCGCAAGATAGTGCTTGCAACGCCTGTCGCAGAGACATCGATTACGATTGAAGGCGTACGCATTGTGGTCGACTCGGGATATTGCCGGCAATTGGTCTACAATCCCCGGTCGGGACTTAGCCACCTTGAGACGGTGCGCATAAGCCTCGACATGGCGACGCAGCGGTCGGGACGCGCTGGACGCGTGGCCCCTGGAGTCTGCTACAGACTGTGGACAAAAGCCTCCGAGCATCGCATGAACGAGCGCCGGCGTCCTGAGATTTCTGATGCCGACCTTGCGCCTACACTTCTCGACATTGCGGCTTTCGGCGAAAGCGACGCTGAGGCTTTGCCATGGCTGACAACACCTCAGCCATCAGCCGTTGCGCAAGCCCGGAAACTGCTGGCAACGCTTGGTGCCGTCGACAGCCAGAACCGCATAACAAGCCTCGGCAGGCAGATGTCGAAACTGCCGTGCCATCCGCATATTTCAAAAATGATGGTGCGCGCCGAATCGCCTGTGCAGAAAAGTCTTGCCTGCGACATTGCCGCCATACTGGAGGAGAAGGATCCTCTGACCGACGACACTTCCGCCGACCTATGCCTGCGCATCAGCCTGCTCCGGACGGCGCGGCGACAGCACAGACTCGGCAGATGGTCGCGCATAGCGCAGATTGCCGAGGAATATCGAAATATGATCAAAGCCACAGAATGCAACGACGATATATGCCCGGAGGATGCCGGCTGCCTTGTGGCGACGGCATATCCTGAACGGGTGGCTAAAGCCATTGACAGCATCGGGCACTTCCGTCTGGCTTCGGGCGTCAACGTGCAGATTGACAACGGTAGCAATCTTGCTTCCTACGACTGGCTGGCGGTGGCTGCCCTCAACGCTTCCGAAAAATGCGGAAGGGTGTTTCTCGCCGCACCGTTGCGGCCAGAGGACATCGAGACACGACAACGCGAACGGATTTTCTGGGATTCAAAAAACGGCGGTGTGGCGATGCTGCGCGAACGCACAATCGGGGTGCTGACTGTCGACAGCCAGCCTCTGCACAATGCCGACAAAAGCGCTGTTGTCTCGACGGTCTGCGAGGCTGTGCAGAAAGAAGGACTCGGACTGCTCGACTGGAGCGACGACGTTGCCAGGCTTCAAAAGCGTGTGGACGCGGTGGCGGAATGGCATCCGGAAATGGCTCTACCCGACCTGTCTACGGAACACGTCCTGTCGACAGCTTCTGAATGGCTGCCGTTCTACATTGAGCAGAACGGAAAAGTGCTGACAACGGCAGCCGAGCTGAAAAAGATAAATCTGCACGATGCTTTGTGGGCTCTTATCCCCTACGACATGCAGCAAGAGGTAGACCGACTCGCCCCATTGCACATCACCGTGCCTTCAGGCAGCAGAATCCGTGTGGACTACCGCAAAGCCGCCGAAGCACCGGTGCTGAGCGTACGCCTGCAGGAATGCTTCGGGATGCTCCACACGCCCTGTGTCGACGGAGGAAAACGCACCGTGCTTATGGAACTCCTGTCGCCTGGATTCAAGCCTGTGCAGCTGACCCAGGACATGGACAGCTTCTGGAGCAATGCCTATTTTGAGGTGCGCAAAGAGTTGAAGCGACGTTACCCAAAGCACTATTGGCCGGAAAATCCTCTCGACGCCGAAGCCGTAAGGGGCGTGAAGCGGAAATGACCCAGTATAAAAAAAACTCATAATTCATCAGATGAAAGTTTTTACCCACTACACCAAAATAACGGAGCAAGAAGAATTCCGCTGGAGAACTCTTTTGCAATTCGGAGAATCATGGGATATAATTGGCTCTGTCGTCATGAAGAATCCCGGCAGTGCTGCGGTTTCCCGCGCAGTCACCGACCCGGAAACGCTACAGGCTCTCCAGGGTTTTGATGAAAACACGAGCAAAGAAACATGGTTTGAATTCACGCCCGACCAAACTATGTATTGCATCCGTGATTTATTCCGCGAATACTACTCTGCGAATACACACAAGGATTTAAACGGAGTCATACAAATATTCAACCTGTTTTACATCAGAGAGCCCAACCTGGAATGCGCATTACAAAAAGCCGCACAGTTCGGGTCAAAGGATTTAACCGACTACGACGTCACTCATTTGGTTCCGCCCATCTATCTGGGTTTCTCCGACTTAGGCAAGTATGGGAGCTATCAGGATACCGCACGCAAATTCTTCGAAGCCGCCAAAGCACAAGGAATGAGGTGCTACCATGAGAATTTCCTAAAGAACAAATTCTACCACCCTCTCTATCTGATGAGACATGCTAAGAACAGGATTTATAGTTTGGAGGCCCGCCAGCAATTCATCCAGAACACCTTAAAGCCCCGATTTGAAGGTCCTGAAAGATGAGCTGAGCACAACGACTACTCGCCTTGGTCGAGCGGAAAAAGCCCCCAAGACCAAGACGAGCAATAGATTTCTCAATCCGCCAACTCCTATTGCTTTCCTGTGCCGTGGCAATTAAAGCATCGCTTACTGCCATTGCATGACGGACAATTTATCCATGTCTGCGAGCCGGAACCTGTGTAATACCCAGAACTGCGCCATTCGCCGCCCCGTCCATTGCAACTTGTACAGACTCCAGAGCCTCCACAAATACGGCATGTGGTATATGAGCTTGACGAACCTCCGTCATAGCCACCACCGGAATATCCACCTCCATAGCTTGACGAGCCTCCCCTACAATCATTGATTGTGTAGTCTATATAAATAGGTTGCCCCCCAAAGCTACTTGTCGATGTATCAACTATACATGCTCCATCTGATTTTACAGAAATATACCGATTTTCATCCATCGTATAAATATCATTTCCATCAAACGTGTCATAGTACTCCAATTCGTAGCTATTCCCTTTTTCCATAACTTCTGTCGGAACCCCGTCAGAAGAGAACATAACTGTAATTTCTGGATCTGCGTAGTTACACTGCACTACGGACGGACCAGTCATCGGCATCACTGTTCGAACTTGATACGGATAGTAAACCGTCATTTTAAGTCCCGACAAAAAACCCGCATTCGCCGCAAAAACACAGAAAATGCAAGACATAAAAACAAGCATTGAATTTTTCATAAGAATCATTGGACAATTAATTATAAATACCAGATTAGCTCACAACCTCGAAGCTATAATATATTAACATTGCAAATGTACAAATTTTATTTGGAATTAAACGCCATAAAATGAGAAACAAATTTTTAGAGGAATTAAAACTGGCTGCATTTCGGAAGAAAAAACAAGCAAGCTCTTTTTTCTTCTCTCAATTTGCACTATCTTTGCAAACGCAAAAACGAGGAGTGATGCTCGAGTGGCTGAAGAGGCACGCCTGGAAAGCGTGTATACGTCAAAAGCGTATCGGGGGTTCGAATCCCCCTCGCTCCGCTAAAACACGCTAACAATCAACAAGTTAGCGTGTTTCTTTTTAAGGTAGATTTCCTGCCAAGAGTTTAAAAAAAAGCCCCTAAATTACGATTTTTGCCGATTGATTGACGACTTAATGCGATTGTTGCCGAAAAAAAACTTGAAAAAAACTTGAAAATTTTTCGGACAATTTTTCAAAGGTAAGTCAGTGAAAGTCAAAATCGTAGTGATAAAAGGCGACCCTTTTAAGCTATGGCAAAATTGAAAATTTTCCTCGACGCTCGGCATGTTAGTGTGAAAACGAGCGAAGCAGCCTTAAAGGTTGCAGTGTCGCACCTCTCAAAAACGGCTTATGTTCCGTTGGAAATAAGCCTCAAACCCTCTCAGTGGGACGCAAAAGGCTGCAAAGTAACCCAACACCCCAAAAGAAAAAGTTTGAATGATGCTATTTCAGCAAAACTGCTGGAATACAAGGTCGTATTGTCGGAGGTAGCCGAGAAATACGACCTCGACACCCTCTCTGCCAATGAGCTTCGCGACTTGCTCGTAGATTGGAAGAACAGCGACAAAATCCGCATTGATGACAACTGCGTGATGAGCATTTTCGGTCGGTTCATCGAACACAAGACCGGACGCACCAAAAACCTCTACGAGTGCACCGAGAAGAAAATCCGGTCATTCCTCGGCAAAGAGGCTGACCGTCTGCGCTTTGAGCAAGTGAACGTGGAGTGGCTTCACCGCTTCAACGACTACCTTGCACAAACCGCTCCCTCGGCAAACTCGCGTAGTATTCACATGCGCAATTTCCGTGCAATTTTCAACTATGCGATAGACAATGAGATAACCACAAATTATCCTTTCCGTCGCTTCAAAATCAAGGGCGAGCCTACACGCAAACGTAACTTTGACGTGGAGACACTGCGTGCCATCTTCAATGCCGATGTGCTCGACCCTTGGATGGTGCGTTACCGTGACTTGTTCAAGCTCACGTTTATGCTCATCGGCATAAACTTCGTGGACCTTTGCAACCTTAAAGACGTAAGAAATGGTCGCATTGAGTACGTCCGTGCAAAGACACACAAGCTCTACTCCATCAAATTAGAGCCGGAAATCGAGGCGATTATCGCCAAATATCGTGGCGATATTCACTTACTTAACTATATGGACACATATAAAGATTACCGCTCATTCTATATGAACACCTGCACCGGGCTGAAGGCTATCCGTGAGCGTCTTGCAGAAAAGAACATCGTGAACATCGACACGCTCACCACCTACTGGGCTCGCCACTCGTGGGCTACGATAGCCGCCAGCCTCGACATTCCGAAAGAAACAATCGCCGCCGCATTGGGGCACAGTAGCCACACGGTTACTGACATCTACATCGAGTTTGACTACCGCAAAGTCGATGAAGCAAACCGCCGTGTGCTGAACTGGGTTCTCTACGGCTACGAGGGTGGATATGCACCTCAAAAAGTGGAGCAACCTGTGCCGACAATGCCGTCGCTGAGAGAGGCAAAATCGAGCCGAAACGTGGTCGGTTTTGAGTTCGGAAAAGTGGTCTAAAAAGTGTTCTACTTTGCGTTCTACTTATCGTTCTACTCTTTGTTCTAACTAACGTTCTATCAATCGTTTCGGTGTTCGATTGGGTGTTCTACCCCTATGTTCTACTTTGGCAGCAAAAATCCCCACTTCAAATGAGGTGGGGATTGCCATAAATAGAGAGTAGAGAAATCAATCCTTGACCGGATAGAAGCTGCCTTTTATTAACTGCGACATTCCCTGCGAGGTGAATGTTGCAGTTAACTTTTCACAGACGTAGCGTTTGCCACGAATGATGAAAAGGCTGCGCGGATTGGGGATTGTGTCGGAGAGAAACTTAAACGTCGCCTTTTGCTTCGGGTTCACCTGATAGACAGTGCGATATTTGTTCAAAATCTTGTTGTTGAGCCGCAGAGTGGTGTGAGGACGGAAGTAACTCCCCCAGTCCTCCGCTATCACCACATCTTCGGTGTAAGGGTACGGGAGTTTGCCGTCGTAGTCGGCGGCAGCGTCCCACCACCCGATATAGATTTTGTCGTAATACTCGCTCTTTTTGTCCTTTTCGCCGGCTTCGATGTTCTGCACAGAGACAGGCTGATAGAAAGTATTGTCGATGCGCTGCTTGCGTTCCTCGCGGCTTTCGCCACGAACGAACGAGGCATCGCCCGAAGTGTCGTTCTCGTCGTAGCCCGAAAAAGCGAGGAAAAGGCAACGCCCATAAGTGGAGTCCGTGAAGTCAATCCATGCCGGAACAAACTCCACCTCGTTCTCCTCCGCCTCCTCGCTGTCATCGATAATACGACCGCCGAACAGGTTTACAGGCTGCAAAATGCACTTGTAAGAATAGCGGTTCGGAAGCCAATCTCGTTTCTCGACGAGCGTTTTCTCAACGGCACGAATGACGAAGTAGATGTCGAGGTCTTTTGCGTAAAGCAATTTACCGATAGTCGAGCCACGTCCTGAAGTGCCGTCCCACGTCGCATAACTCTTGTTAGCGGCGAGCAAAGCATTCAGTGTGTCGTACTGCACCGCACCACCTCCCCACGACTTGATAAACCAGTCGCAGGAATAAAACTTCCACATCTCGTGGTCGCACTCCGCATAGACAAGGTTCTTCGCCTCGCGATACTCGCAGTTATCGTCCTCCACCGTGACTTCCACGGTGTGCTCGTCGATGACCTTGTCGATAGCCACCGGCGGCAGTGCGGCAAGAATGTCCTTAGAGTATGCGAAACCGATATGACGGCTGCGGTGGTCGATGTCGAACTCCGCTTCAAGAAAAGGTTCGAGCTTCTCGAAGAACTCCGCCACGGTCCAGTGCGGCAAAGCCCGGGCGAACGCCGGCAAGTGCCAAGCGTAAGGGAGCGTGTTGCATACGAGCAGATAGCGGTGTTCTTCCTTTTCTTCCCATGCCGTAAAATCGTAGGTGTAGCCCACAGCTTCGCAAATCTTCTTCACGATATAGAGCAGATAAGGCTGCCACGATAAGCCTGTCGTGTCGTCGTGCCACGAATAAGTGCCGTTAGTGTACTTAGTGCAGTTCTGAATGTTGCCCGAAGCATCATTCACCCACGGCAGAGCCACGAAAGAGAGATTGTAGAAGCCGTCATTCCAGGCACGCATCGGCGTGATTGCCGAAGTGTAAACCGTAGTCGGCGAACCGAGGTCAAGTTCGTTGATGTAGATGTCGTCGAAGGTAGTGTCGAAGTTCACTTCCGAGCGACCTTCAAGGAATTGCGTTTTCACTTCGGCTTGGGAGATTTCCGTCACGACGATAGAGCCACGAAGCACGAGTGCCCTGTCAATGATTTGGCAGTCAAAAATCACCTTGTTAGCCGCTACGTCGGCACGGTTGATGTTGCCGAAGATAGCGAGGTTCTGCGAGCATCCACGGAGCGGAAAGGTGATTGTCAGTGAGTAGCCGTCGGAGCCGCTGAAAAGGCGGTTGTCGGCAATATATTCAAACGAAGTGTTCTCCTTTAAAGCGGCTAACTTACCATTGATTAAGATTTTCATTACTTTCGAGTTTTAGGTGATTTATTGCGTAAAAGTCTTTCGTAGTCGTCTTGAGCCTTGTTAATGCCTTTGTCGCCGGTGACGGTAGCCACCGTGACAAAAGGCTCGTTCAATCTCTCGTTCAGCCTGTCGAGTGTCTGCTCGATCTTCGTGTTCGACGAAGTTTGAGCAGGAACATTAACGATGACATTAGGCTGAACTGATTGCTGCGGCGTTGAAGCAAGAAGCATCGGAGCGGTGATAGAACGCGACACATCGGCTGCGTCGAGCGATCCGATAGTGTTAGTTCTCTGGGCGTATTCGAGAGCATCGATAATCGGGCGAGTTTTCGGCGACTTCACAAGTTTTTGTGAAGCCACCCATTCCCCGGCGTGCACGATGCCGACAGGCTCATCGGAACGACCGTCGGGAGTAAAACCGCCCGAAGCATAGCCCTGCGCCTCCGAAGCCTGCTGCTGTTTCTTGATAGCCGCAATCTGAATCATACCGGCAGCCACCGCCATACCAGCCGCAATAGGAGCAAGAATATAGCCGATGACCGGGATAGCGGCGGCAGAGCCATAGGCAGAAATGGCGTTTTGCGCCGTTTGAGCCACCGCCTGAATGACTTGCATGGCGAACATCTTGCGGTTCGCCTCATTCTTCGCCTTGGCGATATCCTTTTCCTTTTGTGCTTCGAGCTTCTTCACCTTGTACGAGTTGCCCTCCGCAGCGGAGATTTCCTTATTGTAGCGTTTCTCGATGGCGGCAGTCTCGATTTCGAGTTCCGCCTGAATGAGCGAGGACAACGAAGAAAATATTGCACCCATGCCCGAAGTAAGCGTGGAGATAGCACCCTGCATCGCCTTGCCACCATCGCCGTTAAGCCACTCCACCGAGTCGGCAACGGCACGTTGCATTCTGTTGCGTTCGTCCTCCTCTGCGAGCAAACCATAACGCTTTTGCAGAGCGAGCTTCGCTTGCTGAAAAGCCTCCTCGATGCGCAGTTTTTCGTCCGCATTGTCGCCGGCAGCGGCAATTTCGCGGTCATAGACAGTCTGCAATAGAGCCAAATCGGCATCGTATTTGGCTTGCCGTTCCTGCGGATTGTCACCGAAAAACTCCTTCTTCATAGAGGCGAGTTTGCGCTCGTGCTCCTCCGTTTCACGTTGGCGGCGTTGCATCTGCGCTATCAGCAAAGACTGCAACTGTTGTTCTGCCTGAAGCCGCTCCTTGCTGCCCTCGGCATAGAGCTGCGATAGATTGCGCTGATGCAAAATCTCGTACTCCTCGATGCGTTGGTCGTAGGTTTCTTTGGAGATTTGACCGTCAATGTAGAACTGCTTCACCTCCGCCATTTGAGCGTTATAGCGAGAGTTCTCAGCCTCCACCGACTGCGAGAGCAAAGCCGCGTCGGCGTGCTGCTGTTGCTTCATCTGCGCCTCACGCCACTTTGCAGTAATCTGCAAACGCTCGTCCTCCGAGAGGTCAGTGTGCAAAAGCTGCCTTTCGTAGAACTCCACAGCGATGCGGTCCATTTCGGCAGTATAGGCAAGATAGTCTTTCTTGCCGGTAGCGTAAGCGATACGAGCCGAAGCCTCCTCGCGTTCACGCCACTGCTGTTCAGCGGCAAAGCGGTCGGCAGCGGAATTAGAGCCGCCACCGCCGGCACCGCCGCCGTTAGGAATATTGACATCGCCCACACCTCCGGCATCGGCGATAGCCGCCTCCGAGACGTTATATTTCTGACGCAGATACTCGTTAGCCTCATTCAGTTGCCGCTGCTTCGTGATATTGGCATTATAGGCAGAGCGAGAAGCGTTCAGCGTCTCGCCTGTCGAAGCCACCTTGTTAGCGTAGGGAGTAACATTGACTAATCCACCGGCAGCTGCATCGGTAGAGTTCGTATAGGCAATGTTATTCTCTTGCTCGCGAGCACGGTTCCAATCAGCCACGGCAGCATCGTGAGCACGTTGGTCAGCCTCCATTTTCCGCTTTAATGCCGGAGCTTGCTGCTCCAGCGTAAGGAGTTCCTTTTCGTTCTCCCCGATTTTAGCCGCAGCGGCACGAGCACGAGCCACCTCGATGATAGCGTCACGGAGATTATTGTACTGCGTTTTCGCCTTACCGACCATAATCTCCTCCGTCGAAAGATTCTTGAAATAGTCCGGATAGAGCTTCTGAAGACGTTCCGCCGCCTTGCGACGCTCATCTTTCGACTTCGCTTCATCGACCGCAGTCTTGTAGAGGGCTTCCACACGGCTCATCTCGTTAGCCGCCGACTGAGCCGCCGCTTCGGAGATGTCAGTTAGGCTTTTCTTGTATTCCTCCATTTCCTTGCGAGCCTTTTCCTCCTCGGCACGCTGTTGCTTAAACTTCTGTGTGAGGTTGTAGATGCCGACGCCGAGAGCAACGACAGCGGAGATTATCAGCCCCCAAGGTGATGCCTTCATTGACTGATTAAGGAACGTGATAGCCGTCCCTGCGGCCTTAGCACCGTGAGTGAAACGGATTACAGCCACCTCGCAAAGCCCGACAACATACTTGAAAGTAGTCATTATTGTTTTACCTAACAATAAGACACCATTCCACGCAACGTGAGCCACTTTCGCCAAAAGGACAGTAGCATAATACGAAGCGATAGCCGCCACGAGCGGCACGATAACACGGCGGTATTCGATAAGGAACGACACTATCGTATTAAGCACACGGAGGAAAATACCCGAAGTAGTATAGATATGCTTCATAATCGGATATAGTTTTTCTCCGAGTTCGATAGCGAGTTCCGAAACACGCTTCTTCGCCTTGTCGATAGCCGCCTGAGCCGTGTTATTGAAGATTTCATATTCCTTAGTGGCGGAAGTCGCCTCACGGAACGCCTTGTCCGCCTCGCCCATCTGCCACTTCACCTCGTCGAGGTGCATGGCGAGCGTGGAAAGCACCTGCGACACACGAGCCGCATCGAGACCCATCTCCTTGAAAGCCGGGGCAAGCATCATCGTGGCATTCTCGAAGCCCACGTCCTTACCCATATTCTGCAATGCTTCAAGGAACATCAGCAAGCCGTCTTTCGCTGAATGCTTCAATGTCTCATTAAGTTTTTCAGCGTCCATTCCGAGCGTGGCGGCAAACTCGTGGTTCTTGTTGGCAAGGTTCATAATCACCTTTTGGATAGCTGTTGCCGACATCTCCACCTTTTGGCCGTTGGCATCGAGGACAGCGCCAAAAGCGAGGATTTGCGGAATGGTAAGACCGGCTTGCGAGCCGATACCAGCCATACGTTGGGCGAACTCCACGAGATAAGGCTTAGAAGCCGTACAGTTCTGCGACAGCACATTCACCGTAGAGCCGACGGCAAGCATCGCATCTTTGGTGCCGAGCAGTTCCTCGACACCGAAGATGTTAGTCAACTTGGCGATAGTCTGCGTGGCACCGTCACCGAGGTCCACGAGCGCCACATTGATGATGTCGGCGGCTTCCACATAACCTTGCACCGATTCGAGCGTATTCTTGCCGAGGCGACCGGCTTCCTGTGCGAGTTCGTTCAACTTCTCACGAGAAGTGCGAGTGTCCATCTTCTTAAACGCCTCATTCAGTTCGAGCACCTTTTGCTCCGTCAACCCCGTGTATTTTCGGGTGTTGGCGAGTTCTTCCTCCATTTCAGCGAAAGCGTTCACCGCCTTGCGGCCCGCCATAACCAAACCGGTTATGGCAGCAGCAAGACCCATAATGAAAGTTTGCGCATTATTAAGCCACATATTCATTCTATCCCACCGGGATTGCTGAGTTGCGAGAGTGGCATTGACCTTTTGCAATTCAGTTTTCACCGCCTTAATCTTGGCGACGTGAGCGTCCCAAGCGGCGGTGCCTCGTTGGATACCATTCAACTGCGACTGCAAGGTTTTCAGTGTCTTGTTCAGCTCCTTAGGCGAAGCCTTGTCAAGGCGTCTGAGCACTTGGTCGGCGGTAGCCGCCGAGCCTTGCAGTTGATTAATCATTCGGTTGGTGTTGGAGAGTTCACGTTGCAGTTTTCGCATCGTAGCCTTGTCGCCCGCAGTTGCGGCTTTGGCGATTTTCTTCTCCAAGTTCTGAGCCTCACGCTGAAGCGTGGAGAGCATTTGTTGTGCCTGTTTGCCGTTCACCGAGAGAACGACATTGGCAGTAGTAGAATAATTTGCCATAGATTAAAATCTCAAATTTGTTGCTTTGAGTAGCAAATTTGAGAGAAAAATTTGGCACCATAAAAGACACTGGCACAGCGTGTAAAGAGTCAAAAAATGGTGTGAAAATTTGGCAAGTTTTCAGTTTGTTAAGGACTGAAAACGCTAAAAGGCTATGAAATAGCCTTTTAAGGGGTGCAGGGGAAGTATTTCCCTTGCTACCGTCTGTAAAGACCCCCCACCGCCCTCAATCGTTTTTCCGACTTCGCCCTCGCTCTCCGAGCGGAATATGCGAGCGATGTGCGGTCAAATCGTTGGCGTGAGAGCCAAAATCGGCTTGCCGAATTTGGACTCCACGGCAACACCGCTCTCTTGCCTTTGGCAAGGTTAGACACTGCGATTGGCGGTGATGACGAGGCTGTGCGAAATGGAGATGATGACGGCGAGAGCGGAGCGGATTTGGAGTTGTTCAGGCAATTAGTGGCGATACCGTCGAAGAAGTGTCTTCGAGCTGCTTGCAGTTCGATGTCACTGTGCGGTGTCGCCACGTTAAGACTGCCCGAACAAAACTCGAAAGGAGTGCAGCGGCAGCCGTCATAGGCGGAATGGAGTTAATGCCTTGTCGCACCGCACATCGCGTATAATCAATGCAGCCAATGGAAGTGCTATTGTCGGCTATGCTCGTGCGGAGAACGGAGCGAGCGGACGACAGCACAAGGCAGTTGGAGCATAGGTCGGTTTCGGAGCGGCTTGCCGGAAGGAGTGTGTGCCAAAGCGTTAGCGGCTCAATGACCGGGCGATGGAGCAGACACCGTAGGAGCGCAGCGAGTGCGGTGTCGCGGAGGCATATAGGTCAGGGAGTTGGCACAATCTCCTGTTCCGAACCCGACCGATCACTGCTCGTACTGCCGTGCCGTTGTCCGCCGTGGAGGGCGTAGCGTAGAATGTTAGCCGACGTGTTCCATTGGCGATAAATCCGCTCTGCCGACAGGCGAATAATGCGAGTGCACCGCTCTGTGGGACAGATGCCGATGATAGTAACTCTCTTGCTCGCAGTGTAGAACGGAGCGAGAAGTCTCTGCCTTAAAAGCACTTTGTACAAGGGAGGTATCGGACAACAGCGCCAGCCGTTGAAAGAGTGTGTAGCAACAAAGGCAGCCGCAGCGGTAGCGCAACGACTTGCTACACTCTCTTGTTCCGATGCGCCGACCGGGCGGCTCGCCGCTGTTCTAAGTGCAAAGGCAAAAGACTTCCGTGTAGGGCGCAACGGAGAACGTGGAGAGATTGTATCATCGGCTTCGGGTGGGAGGGCTTATAAACCGCACTCGCCAAAAGCGAAGCGACCTATCCTCACGGACAAGTCGCCTACTTATGAAAAAACTTTACTTACTATGTAGTTTAATGAAGAAAAAGAGTATGATTGCAATGGCAAGAAAAACCAAAATCACGCTTACGTCAGGAGGCTTATAAACACCGGAACTCTCGGAGTTCGTCTTATCTTCTCGCTGTGTTGTGCGGTGAACCGCCAACGTGTCAATAACTACGGAGTCTGTCTTGACAGACTGATTTACAGACGTTTTGTTGGCGATTGAGGCGTGTCGGGCGCGGAGGTGCAACCGGGACGGTTGCGCCGCAGTAACCGCCGCCGATGAGCGACAACTATCAACAATCGGCTCGACGTAGATGTCGAGGCTGTCGAAGTCGCCAGACCACGACGCAACCATATCAAGGAGCGACTGCGACGACGATGTGGTTGCCGTCGTATTCGTCAGCCGGACATCTTCGGAAAAATCCGACTGCACTTGCTTCTGCGAGCGGCACGAGCATAGCAAAATCAACGAAAGGAGAACTAAAGTTCGCATAATCCTGAAGTCTTGACGTTAAACGAAGGACAAGCCTTATTGGCAAATTCGTCGTGACCGTGAACGCTTGCGTTCGGAAAACGGCGGCGAAGTTCGGTGATAAGCCGGACGAGCGACTGCTTTTGCGCCTCGGTGCGAGTGTCCTTGGGCGTTTTGCCATTGGTCGCGCAGCCACCAATGTAGCAAATGCCGATTGAGTTGGCGTTATGCCCCAGACAATGAGCACCGACTTCCTCAATGGCTCGTCCCTCGTGGACGCTGCCGTCAAGGTAAATCACGAAGTGATAGCCGATGCACCGGAAGCCACGCTTCCTGTGCCAGGCATCGATGTCGGCGACCGTGAAGTGCTTGCCTTCAGGTGTCGCAGCACAATGAATGATAATTTCGTCAATCTTTCTCATTTGTTCTTGTATTTATAGTGGTAGTCAATGCCGAACAGCGAACCGACAAAAGTCAGGATTTCGCCAAAGGCGATAAGCACTGAATTGTCGATAACGCCGGTAGGCGGAACGATAAAACCCGCGATGAGCAACCCTGCGCCGAGAACTATAAGTAAGACGGCTGAAATAAGTTGCAGTTTACTGTCGATTCGCTTCATAATTATTTGGTAATTAGGTGATAAATTCGTAACTTTGCGGTGTATTGAGGTGAGCGTATGCTTATCTCTTAGTATTCCGTTGGGCGACTGCTTTACGGTTTTTATAGATGTGGGCGACTGCTTACATCTTTTTTATTTACCCAAGTGAAATTCTTTCGTGCAAGGGTCAAAAATCACGGAAAACTCGGCGAGATTTGAAACCAAATGAGCCGGTGTTATTGTAGCAAAAACATTGTTGAATGATTTCGCGAAGCCGATAGCGAAGCGAAAACGCCGCATCAGATAAGTTCCGTGATTGCTTGACACTCTCACTTTCTTTTTTCCCCACGGAATATACATTTTCTCGGCAGTGCCTTTAGCGCCGACCACATACTTCGCCTCGTAAGAGTGCGAAATTAAATTGTTTTCAAGGTGATGCCAGTCTTCGAGTGGCGATGTGCGGAACATCACACAACCGTTAGAGTCAATTTTGACATCGTTCGGTAAGCCTCCGATGACGTGCCACCCTTTGTTTTTCGTACCACGTTTTCTATCAGGATAATTTTCCAAAGTGCAACGATTTCGTTTTGAGGTAAAGCGAAAAACGAATGGATAATAGCCGTTTTTGGTGTAGTATGAAGCGTTATAAACGCGGAGTTTTCCGTCAACCACTTCCACTGCGATGCGAGGGCAATCTGTCTTCGCTTTTATCGAGGTGATGCCTCTGGCATTCTCCTCGACCGATTTCTGCGTAGCAGCCAAATCGTCGTTTGTCACTTGCAGATTTTCTGCGAGGTCAGCAATGCCCTCTGAGCAATAATTCGCTTCATCAGCCACGCGAGCCAATAGTTCGCCTTTCTCCGAAACGGTAGTTTCGAGAGAGGAAACCTTAGAGGCGAGTTCAGTGTGCGATTTCTGCAAAGCGGCAAGCCCTGTGCGAGTGCTGTTAAGGTCTGAGACCTGTTGCGCTCGCATCGCACCGGCTCGTTCGGTAGTAGCTTGGCGAATAAACAAAGAGTCTTTCAACACCATAGTCACACCGTTAATCAGGTGCGACGTAGTTACGTTCATTAGAATATCGTTGCGGTCTGCCGAACCTTGTTCGAGCTTGTAAAGAGCGGTAGGAACAGCCGCGATGTTGGCGACGAGCTTCTGAAAAGCATCGTAGATTGCTTTATAATCTGCGTCGGAGGCGGCAGAGTTGATAAGGTCTGCGAGTTTTTGAAGCAGAACGCCGAGCGATTCGGGCGAGACACTGTCCTTTTGTGACAGTGCCCTAAAATCGCTGATAAGTTGAGTAATGGTAGATGTATTGATAGCCATAATCTTTGATTTTTAAGCAAAGTTATGGTCTATCACTGTTTAGCGAAAAGACACTATTTCGCCACCGAGCGACGCATCAAATCGGGATTCAACGCATTTGAGACAGCGTTGCAGAATTGTCTGCCGAGGTTGTCGGCATAAAATTCCTGAATGTTCATCACCGAGGCGAAGTATTTTCGTGAAAACCATCTACGGCGTTTGCGGCGGTTGACGAAACCGGCGCCCAAGTCGCCCGAATTGCCACGAGGCGTGTTCGAGCCTGTGCCGTAGTCCACGAAAATACCGTAGGCGTTGAACGATTGTGCGAGCGTGATTTGCGTAAACTTGCCGTCGGCAGTCATACGCACCGCCACCGTGGAACGGTAAAGCGCTCCCGTATCAATCACGTCCAGCAAATTTATTTGCTCTCGCCATATCTTCACCATCGTACTATTGAAAGCCGTCACATATTTGCGGCGTTCTTCGAGCTGCTTATCTCCACTCATCGGCGTTGTATCTTAAATCAGTGTACACATCAACCGCCACTTGGAAATAAGCACAGGCACAGCCGGAGAAGAAATATCGGTCAATCTCGTTGAACGATATTCGTGGGTCAAGGTAGATGCAGTTCTGCTCTAACTTGACACGTTCGAGTGTGAGCACCGACATAAGTTGTCGGAATAGCTCACGCATTATTTCCATGCACTCGTTGCGAGCGTCCATATCGTCTATGGCGTGACGCATAGCGAGAAACACCGTTTTGACGCGACGAGTGCGAGGCGTGTTGTTTAGTTCCGTATAGCCGTCGGCAATGTCGCTGACGCAGCAAAAGGCGGCAGCCTGTTGCATGGCGTGAAGTGCTTCCTCGAAGCCTTCAAGCCCGGAGACTTTGCAGAAGGTAAAACCTTCGGCAACGGCAAGTTTGTTTTTGGCGATGAGATTTTGGAAAAAATCAGTCGCCGACCAGTCACTTTTTAGCATTGATTTGAGCGTTTATCTGTTTATACTCCTTGGCTTGTGCGTTTAACTCCGTTAATGCTCGCCATGTGTCGAGCGAAAGAATTTCGCGTTCCTTTGTAATATCACCTTTGGTGAGAGCACGAATTTGAGCGTCCATCGACTCCTGGAGTTGTTTGCCGATGTTCGGTGAACTGCCGAGCAGGTTTTCAGCGTTGGCGGTAGCCGGCTGAAAGAAATCCGAAAAACGTCGGGCAAACATATCTTTGAGCGAAGCCACCCAATAAAAGATGCTGATGCGTTCTTCGGGCGTGAGGGTCGCCGAACAACCGGGATAAAGAACGTGTGCGAGGTCGTCGAGCAAAGCATCTTTTTGAGTGGAGAGGAAACCTTGATAAAGGTTTTCCACCACGATATACGTTTCAAACGATACGCCTTGAAACTCTGCGTCCACGCTTGCGTGGTTGCGGAGTTTTCTTAGGCGGACAGGCGATGCCGGAATCGCATCGAGCCAGCCGAGTGAGTGAATCACCTCGGCGAGTTGCGTTCTTGAAGTTTGAAACACATCCTTTCCGTGCTTCAGCAGGAAAGAGTTCTTGTCGTGGCGAGCGATAACCTTGCAGCCGCTGAAGTGAAGCAGAGCGAGCGTCTTAATTTCGTCAGCGGCAAACTCCTTGGCTATAAGCGAATAGACGTAACGCAGTTGTGCGTCGTCGAGTTCGTGCCACCCTTGCGGCACGATGAAGTTAATCGAGATTGTCTGCATATAAAAAGTGCTTTAACGTACTGCGAAAGTACGGTAAAGCACTCTATGAGGAAAAGACAATATTTACCACCTACGAAACCCGGAAGACTTATTGCTATTTTCTTTTGGAGGAAAAAATTTTTTTAATTGTGGAAAGTATTTGATGTCATATCTTATAGCGGATTCCCAAAATTCTGTAAAATCTTCCAAATCTTTTAGTAATTGCCGTATAGTTCTAACTTTCTCTGGATTTTTTAGTGGATATTCTGGAGTATTATATATTAATCCAATATTTGACGTTGTATGCCAAATTAATGATATAATAATATTATCCTCATCGAATAAATCATTAGGGATTTGCTTAAATATCCAAGGGAGTTTCAAGGACCTTATTGTAAGTCGGTCGGAAGTTATGCAACCAAGATTATGGTATTTTATATTAATTTCAAAATAATCTAAGCCAAACTGTAACTCCTCATACTCATAAATGTTTATCTCTGAACTCTCCAAATCCCACTCTCTACGACCTTCTTCATAAGTGAATCGGCAAATACTTTCAGTTTTTAATTCTGTTGGATACTTTTCACTAATGTGTGTGACAGGTGCGACAGGAATAACGAGGCTTGGAATTTTATTATTCCAAGCAAATTTTTCAATTACTTTATCTGGATGATTCCAAGTAATCTCATTTTTACTTATACAGTATATGATGCCATCTACATCTTTCATGAAATGATAAAAAGCATCTAACTCCATTTTACGTTCTTCTTGTTGCTTTTGAAAATTCCAAGATGAGTTATTATTTTTAAAATTGAAATACTTAACAGGAATTTCTCCCCATACTCTTTCTTTATTACGATGTGAATATCGATCAAAAGCAGAAGATATTTCATTTATACTCACAGAGTCATGCTGCGAAAAACTGACAATGCGAATTTCAGATGGGTTAATGTCGTAGTAGTCCAAAATAGAAAGACTACTACAATTCCCAATAGGGCAAATACATAAAATCATACGCAAAATTACAAATAAAATTTCAATATAACAATAGTATCGGCCTCCACCGAAGTGGAAGCCGTGGAAGTGGGGTCGGTCAGTTCAATCGAAAGCCTCTTGCAGCGACCAACCTGCCATGTATGGCAGACAGTCGGCGAAGCGAGAGAACACGATTGCGTTGGCGGCAAGGCGATTTGCTACGAAGATGTTGGATAAAAGGCACGAGCTATCGTCAGAGAATCTAACGAAGCAGAACCATGAGCGCAGGTCTTTCGGGCATTTCTGCGAGTAGTCGGTCAGGTTGGCGAATCCTGTTTGTTCGGGGCGTTTGTCGGGTAAAATCATAATGAATTGAGTTAAAGAGTTATGAGCCGAAGCTCGTTGATTTTTCGTGCAATCAAAAGAATGGGCATAGAGGGAGCCTAAAGCAAGGTCTGGATGCGTCCTCGGAAGCGAAGCGAGAATGGCAGACCGTGCATTTTAACCTTGATATGGCTACCGCCCATTCTAACTTTGTGCGACAAAATCAACTCGGCACATGACTCTCAATTCATTATGACCGACAAATGGCTCGGACGGCTTCGCTCCGACCGACTGCTGAAATGTCTAAAAGAAATATCCGCTTGACCGCTTAGTATTCTTGAAGATGGGCGGTGCAAACAGCTTCGCGGTTTCCGACTTGTGCCACTCCTTGAAATCGTTCTCGTTGAGCCGAATGTAATTGACGATGTCAGCAAGACGGCGAGAATTGAACGACCCGGCTTTCAGATAAGCCACGAGTTGAGCCTTTATCTGCTCAACCGCCACGGCTCTTTTCGATGTGAGCGATCCGCGCAGATTTTCGGAGCGGAGTGCTGACATCAGTTCGGGTGAGAAAAACTCCTCGGCAAGCGAAGCCTCGATGTCGAGAATTTTGGGGCGAAGTGCGAGATAACGCTCCCACTTCGAGCCTGTGCCTTTCACTTGTTCGGTGATGGCGAGGTCCGGAAACAGCGTTTCCCCAAAGAACGATGCCTGCGAGGAAGAGAGCCACTGACTCGCACCGACAAGTGCCGGAAGCAGATTGGCAATGCAATCATCGCGGTAGTCGGCGAGCGAGCCAATCAACCTGTCAACTCTCTCTTTCGATGCCGGAGCGATGTTTTGGTTGCTGACCACTCCAAAACCATTTGGAGTAAGTACCAAATCGAGCGAGGGGATTGCACGACGAAGTGCCTCCGAGGCAATGAGTTTTGCAGTGATTATGCGGATAGGATTGTCTTCCGCATATCCGCAAATCGTGTTGAAAGTTTTACTTGATGTAAAAGTTTCAATCACCCAATTTTCCGCAAGGTCAATATCGACCTTGACCTTGTCAAAGAGCGACACTTCGCCCTTGACCGTAGCGAACACATTAGGCAGGAACTGCCGCAATGTGTCGTCATTCGTTATCAGTTTTGCCATTTGTAGTTACTTGTTTAGCATCGGCGTGTTCGTCGAGCGTGGTTAGTTGAATAAACGGACAATCAGGCACGACACCTTTCCAACCATTGAAGCGAATGATAATTCGATGGACGGTGAAAAGCAAGTCGTGATACGGCTTTTGGAGTGCCTGTGCTATTGTGTAGAGTTCTCGTTTGTCGGAGCCGGAATTGTTGGACTGCGACTTGCCGGGCACACTGCCGACAAGATTACTATGCACGCGCATAGTAAAGCAGAACATATTTACGGCCTCCTGAATGTCGGTGCTCCAGTCGCCTCCCTCCTTTGAGTCATCAATCTTGTTGATGACCACATCGTGCTGTTCCTTGCCGTCGGGCGTGATGTAGAACGTGGAGAACCAGGCTTTGCCGCTGTTCTCCGCCCCGGTGAGGAAGTCGAGAATGCTCTGCTTCTCCTGCACGATGCGTTCCTGCTGCTTGCGGCGGTCTGTGATGCCCTCGCTGCGGAAAATCGATTCCCAATACTTTTGGGAAATCTCGATTTGGTATTTAATAATGTTATACGACGTTATTCATAGATATGATAATATAACTATAAATAATTGTAATACAATATAATATCATGTATTTGGTGTATTTCGTTTACTCTTGCGATTTTCAACAAATACCATAAAATAACCCCATATATGGAGAAATAAATGGGGTTGAAATTTGGTGATATGGGGATTGTTATTTACCTTTGCATAAGAAAAAATCATTCCTCAAAATCTCTCATTTATGGCGTTTGAAATTAGCACCGGAAAGAAAAAGAATACACAAGGACGAGTGGCGTTGTCATTGCGCTTCCGCATGGGCAAAGTTGACCAACAAGCTAAAACCAATCTTTGGATTTCGCCTGCTATGGTTAAAACAGAGAAATATATTACAGAAAAGAAAAAGGAAGCCACACGGTTAGTTATTATTGCTTCACGCAATAAAACACCCGAAGCGCTCCATGCCGATGATGTTCGTGTAAAACTGAATAATATTATCGGTTATGTTGAAGAGCGATATAATTTGATGCGTGGTCGTGAGATTCCTAAAGGCTGGCTTGCCGAGGTTATAGACTGCTTCTATCGTGAAGAATCGGCGAAATCATCTAACGGTGCCACATTCTTTCAATTATATGATGACCTTAATTCCGCAACACTATAATTTAACTTTATTTATAAGTTCCTGAGCAACA
>ERZ1673698.364-NODE-364-length-74468-cov-8.281510_pt1 | contig 74468 bp, 67 predicted proteins | sample MGYA00580228_ERZ1673698 | MGnify/ENA primary metagenome ERZ1673698 (study PRJEB41218, sample SAMN15661768) | gut metagenome | host: Homo sapiens | place: Canada: London | collected 2015-08-20/2019-03-30 | study: EMG produced TPA metagenomics assembly of... | reverse complement strand
GAACGGCTTTATGCGCCTTTTCGACCCCACCGTCAAGCATTTTTCCGCAAAAAATTTGTGGAGTTACAAAAAACTGAGGCAACTTTAGACTAACCACCTATAATAATATAAAAATCAATTATACATCCATCATATTCCATTCTTTCAAAGCTTGGGCTCGCATAGACTTGTCTCCGGCAGGCTTCCCCCAGCCCTCCCTGGTCTTCACATGAACAGGCACAACCAGTTTTTTCCTCGTGTACCGCAGGCCCTCCCCTTTTCTTGCTGGTGAGGAAATGAGTGGAAGCAAAAAGCCTCCTCTTTTTCGCCGTAATACTTTCGTTTTCCCGTCAGGCAGAGATCTCCCTGAAAAACTATGCCGCTTTCGGCAGCAGGTATCCAAGAATGCCACACCCCCTCGCGATCCTGCTGCTTTAGCAGCCCCCCCTCCAAGTATCTGCCATAAAAAAGGAGGGGCTCCAGAAAGCCCCCCCTCATAGCGGCGACGTTACCCGTCACCGGACGTTCAGCGTATATCGGGTCTAATCCCAGACCACCAGACCGATCTGGTAGGCTGCTACGGAGACGGCAAAGGCCAGCAGCGTATTGAAGACCATGCTGAAAATCAGCCAGCGCCAACCCCCGGCCTCACGCTGGATCACCACCAGGGAGACAAAGCAGGGCGAGTACAGCAGGACGAAGAGCATCAGGGAAAGGGCCGTAGCCTTGTTCCAGTTGGGATTGCTCTGCAGCAACTGGCCCAGGCTCTGGGCATCTTCGGGGTCCACGTCACCGAGAGAGTAAGCCGTGCCCATGGTGGAGACCACGGCTTCCTTGGCGGCCACACCGGCCAGCAAGGCGATGTCCGTGCGCCATTCGAAACCGGCGGGCAGGGTCAGGGGTTCGATGGCCTTACCCAAGCGGCCGGCATAGCTGTAAGCCAGTTCGGCGGCACCCTTCTCTTCTTCCAGCTTGGTGATCTGCTCTTCCAGGGCAGCGCGGCCTTCGTCTTCGGCAGGCAGGGCTTCCATCTGGGACGTGAGCTGCTCGATCTGCGTGTCGAACTTGGCCGATTCGGCTTCATCCAGCTTGGGATAGGTCAGACCGGCCCAGATGATGATGGAGATGGCCAGGATCACGGTACCGGCCTTCTTCACATACATCCAGGTACGTTCCCAGCAGTGCATGAGCACGCTGAACAGGGTGGGCAGACGATAGGGGGGCAGTTCCATGACGAAGGGAGTCGCCTCCCCTTTGATGATGGTGGAGCGCAGCAGGCGGGCCACCAGCAGGGCGAATACCCAGCCGGACAGCATGACCAGCATCATCACCGTCGGGGCCTGATCCCCAAAGAAGGCCGCAGCCAGCAGCAGGAACACGGGCAGCTTGGCGCCGCAGCTCATGTACGGCAGCGTCAGCAGGGTCGCCAGCTTTTCCTTGGGGCTGCGCAGGGTACGCGTGGCCATGGCGCCGGGGATGGCGCAGCCACCCGCGATGCCGCCCGCGATGATGTAGGGCATGACGGAGGCGCCGTGCAGGCCGAAAGCGCGGAAGATGCGGTCCATCATATAGGCGATGCGCGCCATGTAGCCGCTGTCTTCCAGGAAGGCGATGAGAGCGAACATGATGACGATGAGGGGCGCGAAGCTGAGCACGCCGCCCACGCCGCCGATGATGCCGTCCACCACCAGGGATTGCAGCTCCCCTTCAGGAATGATCCCGGCAAAGAATTCGCCCAGCGCGGCGCAGCCGTCTTCCACCCAGCCCTGGGGATAGGCGCCGACCTCGATGGTCACATAGAACAGGGCATACAGTACGGCCAGCATGATGAGCGGGCCGAAAAAGGCATTGGTCAGCACCTTGTCCAGCTTGTCGGAAAGGGCCAGACGGTCTTTGCCCGCATCCTGGCGCACCACACCGTCACGCAGCAGCCCGCGGATATACCCGTAGCGAGCATCCGTGATGTAGGCTTCCATGGAGATGTTGTGCCCGGTACGGATGTGCTCGGCCACCTTGCGGCGTACGGCATCAAGTTCCGCCGCCGCCTCGCTGCTGGCCTGGTGCACTTCCTTGCGTATCTCGGCGTCACCTTCCATGAGCTTCACGGCGATCCAGTGGGGCGCGTACTTTTTCAGCAGGCCTTCACGGTTGATGATGGCACACATGGCCCGCAGACCTTCGTCGATGTCCGCGCCGTAATTGAGCTCCAGCACCTGGTGCCGGCCTTCGCCGGCCAGACGCACCGCCTCACCGAGAGCCTGCTGCAGGCCTTCGCCGGTACGAGCCACGGCGGACACCACAGGGATGCCCATCATCGCGGACAGGCGCTCCATGTCGATATGCACGCCGGCCTTGCGGGCTTCGTCCATCATATTGCAGACCAGCACCACAGGCAGGCCCATCTCCATCATCTGTACGGTCAACAGCAGGTTGCGCTCCAGAGCCGAAGCATCCACCACGTTGATGACGGCCTGGACATCGCCGCTACCCAGTTCGGCTCGGGCGACCAGCTCTTCCATGGAATAGGCGGTCAGCGAATAGGTCCCGGGCAGGTCCACCAGGGTGATGTCGGCGTTGCCGTGGCGCACATGGCCTTCCTTGCGGTCCACCGTGACGCCGGGGTAGTTGCCCACATGCTGCCGCGCGCCTGTATAGGCATTGAACACCGTGGTCTTGCCACAGTTGGGATTGCCTGCCAGAGCGATACGCAACGCTCCCGTGGTCATTTTCCCCTGACCACCATCAAACCGGGCTTCAGCACTCATTCCAAAAACTCCTCTTTGAGGCCTTGTGTGACTAATTGGCAAAACAAAGGTAAGGGTTCGAAAAAACGAATTTCATTTCCCGAACCCTATCCAACTTGAAAATGAATGTCAATATTTATGAAGAGAACAAACAATCCCGAAGGCTGGACACGCCGCAGGAGTGCACCAGATGAATGGGGATATTGCGGGAGCGGGCATGCAGCAGAGCCTTGCGCTTGGCTTCATGCGAGACTTTGTTGGTGAACACGATGATGGCATCAGGGTTGCCGATCTTGTCCATAAAATTCCGTTCATTACGGCTGATGCATTTGAGGGTTGCTCCCCCCTGACGGGCAGCGGCGATATAGTCCTGCTTGAGTCTGTCCATTCCGCCGATGAGAGTGACGCACATATATGGCTCCTTATCTTGTTTTCACGCTCAGCCCCCACTTGCTGCAGATCCAACCTAATTGAAAACGAATTTCAATGTCAATAAAAAAATCAACAACTCCCTAAAAAAAGGGGAGCCGTCCCTGCTCTGACAGAGATGGCTCCTCTTTTCCGGTAAGGGCAACACGCGATACCGCCCTCACCTAATTCTGAAAAAACAATATATCCCTACGGGTTACTTCCAGCGTGCAATAAATTCGGCCGCGGGTTTTCCGGCATCCAGATGCTTCAGCAGGGCACTGCCGAAGACCACGGCATCAGGCAGGGTGTCCGGCGGCAGCCCCTGCATCTGTTCCGGCTGCTCCAGACCGAAGCCCAGCGCCAGCGGCAGGCGGAACACGGAGCGGGCCCGCTGCAGGGTCTCGGCGACCTGCATCTCCATACGGGCGCGCTGCCCGGTGGTCGCCATGGCCGAGACCACATAGACATAGCCTTCGCTGACACCCGCATACAGGCGCATCCGTTCCTCCGGCGTATTGGGACCCACCAGGGCGATCAGGGCCAGGCCCTGTGCGGCGAAGATGCGGCGGATGTCCCCGGATTCCTCAAAGGGCAGATCCGGGATGATGAAACCATGCACACCGGCCTCGCGGGCCTCCACAGCCAGCTTTTCCAGACCGTATTGCAGGAAGGGGTTCAGGTAGCCCATCAGGACGATGCCCGCACGGAAGACACCGGCGCGCAACTTCAGCTCTTCCATGATCCGTTCCAGACAGACACCGTCGCTCAGCACCCGGCGCGAGGCCTCCTCCACCACAGGGCCGTCGGCCACAGGATCGGAAAAGGGAACACCGATCTCGATGATGTCCGCCCCGCTCTCGTCCAGTTCCACCAGAGCGGGCCAGAAGCGTTTTTCATCCGGGAAACCGAAGGTCACGAAGGGGATCAGGGCATGACGTCCGGCGGCACGGGCCGCACGGATCTTTTCTTCAAGGATATGCATGACGAACTCCCGGAGCGGCTGTTGACGACCACTCCCGTTATGGCTGTTGTTATATGGCTCTCTGCCGGCTTTTCCCGAACGACAGCAGGGTATGAGGCTGTTTCCCCTCTCCACGCACGCGGGGGATGTACCATCTCAGCGCGGCTCCCCTGCCCGTCCGTTGCCGGAGGCTCTATTCCGCGGATGGCGCTAGCAGATGTCTCCGCTTTCCGGCAGGTTCAGGGCTTTGCGCACGATGGCCAAGTCCTTGTCTCCCCGGCCGGAGAGGTTGACCACCACCTTGCTGCCGGGCTCGAACTCTTCGGGATGATCCAGGACCCAGGCCAGAGCATGGGAAGATTCCAGGGCGGGCAGGATACCTTCGGCATGGCACAGCTTTTCAAAGGCGGCCAAAGCGCGGGCGTCACGGACCATCACATAGCGCACACGGCCCGTCTTGTGCAGGAAGGCATGCTCAGGCCCCACGCCGGGATAATCCAGCCCGGCCGAAACAGAGTGCGAAGGCTCGATCTGGCCGTCACTGTTCTGGAGCAGCATGGTACGGTTGCCGTGCAGCACGCCGGGGCTGCCCAGATTGAGCGGCGCGGAATTGAAGCAACCCGGCTCGCCCGTACCGGCGGCTTCCACCCCGATGATGCGCACGCGCTCGTCCTCCAGGAAAGGATGGAACAGGCCGATGGCGTTGGAGCCGCCACCCACGCAGGCCACCACGGCATCCGGCAGGCGCTGGGCACGGGCCAGCATCTGTTCCCGCACTTCCTGTCCGATGACCTGCTGGAACATGCGCACCAGCGTGGGGAAGGGGTGCGGTCCCGCAGCCGTGCCGAAGCAGTAATGCGTGGTCTGCTGGCTGACGATCCAGGCACGCAGGGCCTCATTGATGGCATCCTTGAGCGTGCGCGAACCACTTTCCACCGGGTGCACGGTGGCCCCGAGCAGGCGCATGCGCATGACGTTGGGCGCCTGCCGCTCCACATCTTCCGCCCCCATATAGATGGTGCAGCTCATGCCCAGACGGGCGGCCGCCACAGCCGTGGCCACACCGTGCTGCCCGGCACCGGTCTCGGCCACCAGAGCGGTCTTGCCCATATACTTGGCCAGCAGCGCCTGCCCCAGGGTGTTGTTGATCTTGTGGGCGCCGGAATGCAGCAGGTCTTCACGCTTGAGCCACAGTTCAAAGCCCAGTTCTTCGGAAAGGCGCGGACAGAAGGTCAGAGGCGTGGGCCGCCCCGCATAATTGTGCAGCAGATCCTGCAACTCGTCCTGGAATTGCTGCGTCGGCATGATGTCCCGCATGGCGGCTTCCACTTCCAGCAGCGGCGGCATCAGCAACTCAGGAACGAAACATCCCCCAAATTCGCCAAAATAGCCTTTCTTCATGGTCGTTCTCCACTGTATCTGAACTGTATCGTATTTTATAACTTTTATCCGTCCGGCTCTCCAGCCCTGCCGGGATCAGGCCGTCAGGCCCGTCTGGAAGGATCTGCCGGAGCATCCCGGAAAATTTCTTCGACAAGGCGGGCCATATCCGTCATGGCCCGGGCATCCTTCTGCCCCGGCGCATCTTCCACGCCGGAATTGCAGTCCACGCCGTCCGGACGGCACGCCGTCAGCGCCTGACGGAAGTTGGCGGGCGACATGCCCCCGGCCAGCAGCCAGGGATGGGGCAGGCGCAGGCCGCCCAGCGTTTTCCAGGCCAGCGTGTGACCGCTGCCGCCGCCTGACCTGCCGGCATCCAGCAGGTACAGGGCACAGCTGTCGGCGTACTGTCCCGCCGCGACTTCCAGAGCGGCCGTATCACCGTACCGTTGCGGCCACAGCACCCGGATCACCCGCTCCGCACCCAGCTGCCGGGCACAGTCCACGGACTGGTCTGCATGCAGCTGGGCCATGTCCAGTCGCGCCAGCCGCATGATGCGGGCTATCTCGTCACTGTCCTGCCCGGTGAAGACGCCCACACGCACCATGTCCCCGCTCTCCAGGCGGGAGACCGTCACGGCATCCACACAACGGAGGCTGCCCGCATGGAACACGAAGCCGCAATGCGTGGCCCCCAGCCGGGCTGCCAGCCTCACATCTTCCTGCCGCCGCAGACCGCAGAATTTAAGCAGCATGATGCCCTTCCTCCCGGCCGCGGAGCAGCCGCCGCAGCGCGGCACCGGGCTGCCCTTCCTGCATGAGGGCCGTCCCCACCAGCGCGGCGGAGAATCCGGCCCGGGCGGCTTCTTCCAGATGCTCGCGGCGATCCATGCCGCTGGCAGCGATCCAGATCTCGCCCCGTTCCGGCGGGCATTGCCGTGCCAGCTCCAGGCAGGCCTGTCTGTCCACCCGCAGCGTATCCAGATCGCGGGCGTTGACCTGGATGATGCGTGCCCCGCTCTCCCGGGCCAGCAGCAGATCCTTCCTGCCGCAGACTTCCACCACGGCCTGCATGCCGAGGCTTTCCGCCTGCTCACGCAGACGGCGCAACAGCGCGGCATCCGGGGTCAGGGCCACGATGAGCAGCAGGGCCGCTGCCGGAGTGGCTGCCGTGGCCCGCACCTGCAACGGATCGAAGATAAAGTCCTTGCGCAGCAGGGGCGTCCCGGGGCAACGGGCCGCCGCCCGTCCCAGAAAATCCAGCTCACCGGCAAAAAAACGCCGCTCCGTGAGGATGGACAGGGCCCCTGCCCCGGCTGCCACATACTGCCGGACAGCCTCTTCCACCGTCAGGCTCCGGCAGATGGACCCGCGTGAAGGTGAGGCCTGCTTGAATTCCGCGATGACGGTCAGCGGCACGCCAGCCTCCTGCCGCTGCAGGACCGCGGCAAAGTCGCCGCGCTGCCCGCTGAAGGGGACAGGCAGGGCCCCTCTTCTTTCCTGCTGCCGCAAGCGTGCCACTTCGTCCGCCTTGGCCCAGAGAAAACGCTCAAGCAGCATGGAGGACCCTCCTTCCCAGACCGGCGCGCACCGCTTCGCGGGCACGGGCCATGCAGACATCCAGGGGCATCCCCTCTTCCATGAGGAAGATGGCCAGCCCCACATTGAGGGCCACCATGTCGCGCATGGGACGCGGGCCTTCACCATCCAGCAGGCGGCGCAGCACCTCCACAGCCTCCTCGCGGCTCTCCACCGCCAGATCCTCCGGCGTGCAGCTCTGGAAACCGAAGCTGGCCGGATCCAGCTCCAGTGGCCGGACGCTGCCGTTGTGCAACAGCATGGCCGTGGCCGGGCCCATGGGCGTCAGCTCGTCATAATTCCCGGCCCCGCAGACGACCGCCGCCCGGTAAAGCGCGGACTGCGACAGGGTGTCGGCCAGAAGCGGTACCAGCTCGGGCCGGGCCACCCCCATGAGCAGATGGCTGGGCCGGGCCGGATTGATCATGGGGCCCAGCAGATTGAACAGGGTACGCACTCCCAGCTCCTTGCGCAGCGGGCCGATATTCTTGAACGCCGGATGGAAATGCGGGGCGAAGAGAAAGGCGAAGTTGCGTTTGGCCACCATGTCCGCCACTGCCGCGGGATCGGTATCCAGCGGGATGCCCAGGCTCTCCAGGGCATCGGCACTGCCGCAGGTGGACGAGACCGCCCGGTTGCCGTGCTTGACCACCTTGTAGCCCATGCCCGCCAGCACCAGCGAGGTCGCTGTGGAGCAGTTGAAGGAATGACGGCCGTCACCGCCGGTCCCCACCACATCGATGCACGGGCCCGAGATGCCTTCCACGCGCACGGCGCGGGCCAGGGCAGCCCGGGTGGCGTGGGCCAGTTCCAGAGAGCTTTCTCCCTTCATGCGCAGCCCCATGAGGAAGCTCCCGGCCTGGGCAGGCGTCAGTCTGCCGTCCATGAGCGCCCCGAAGCTGCGGGACGCCATGTCCGCCGTCAGGTCTTCCCGCCGCGCCAGATGTTCCAACACCTCGGCCATGCCGCCGTCCCGTCCCTGCCGGGGCAGGATGGCCTGCGGGAAATTGCCCAGCAGGCGCAGGCCGTCCGGCGTCAGGATGGACTCGGGGTGAAATTGCACGCCCACCCACGGCCTGTCGCGATACTGCAGGGCCATGACCTCGCCTTCAGGGGCGCGGGCCGTCACCGTGAACAGCGCATTGCCCTCCCCTTCTCCGGCATGGACCACCAGCGAATGATAGCGGGCCACCTTCATGGGATTGGGCAGGCCTTCGAACAGGCCGCTGCCGTCGTGCACGATCTCGGACTGCTTGCCGTGCATGATGCAGGGCCCCACATCCACCCGCGCCCCGGCATGCAGGCCCAGCAACTGATGGCCCAGGCAGACGCCCAGCACCGGTACATGGTGCGGCAGGCGGCGCAGGAATTCGGGACAGAAGCCCGTCTGCGAGGGATGTCCCGGCCCGGGCGAGATGCAGACCATCTCCAGAGCGGGATCCGCGGCCATGTCCAGGATGGCGGGATCGTCGTTGCGCAGCACCACGGGCTCGTGCCCCAGGGCGTAGAACGCCTGGACCAGGTTGTAGGTAAAGGAATCGTAATTATCGATGAGCAGGAACATGGTCGTCACCCTCTTCAAGCACAAGGCGCATGATGGCTGATTTGTTGCAAACTTCTTTCCATTCCAGAGCGGCATCCGAGTCATGGACGATGCCGCCACCGGCCTGCCAGAACAGGCGCCCTTCGCGGCTCCACATGCTGCGGATGGCGATGCCCATGTCCAGATCCACGCTGTCCTTGTCCAGTCCCAGCCAGCCGATGCAGCCCGCATAGGGCCCGCGGGCACGACCTTCCAGGCTGCGGATGATCTCCATGGCCCTGACCTTGGGCGCCCCGCTCACCGTCCCTGCCGGGAAGGTGGCCGCCAGCACGTCCAGGGCATCGCGTCCGGGAGCCAGACGGGCCGTGACCCTGCTGGTCAGATGCATGACATGGGAAAAACGCTCCACATCCATGCAACGCTCCAGGTTCACGCTGCCGGGCTGGGCCACCCGGCCAAGATCGTTGCGCCCCAGATCCACCAGCATCACATGCTCGGCCTGTTCCTTGGGGTCGCTGCGCAATTCTTCCGCCAGCCGGGCGTCTTCCAGATCGTCCCGGCCGCGACGGCGCGTCCCGGCTATGGGCGACAATTGCAGACGCCCCTTTTCGCAGCGCACCATGACCTCCGGCGAGGCCCCCCAGAAGCAGAAATCTCCCAGGCGCATGAAAAACATGTACGGCGAGGCATTGTAGCGGCGCATGCGCCGGTACAGCACGAAGGGATCCCCTTCGCAGGCCACGGAAAAATTGACGGAAGGCACCACCTGTATGGCCTCGCCCTGGTGCAGCATTACCTTGATCTTTTCCACCATGGCCTTGTAGCCGGCCTCTCCGGGATCGGCACGGACATCGCCGCGGACAGTGAAATTTCCTTCCGCCCCGCGGCTGCCCAGCACCTTGCGGTGTCCGCCCAGGCTGATCTGGCACAGCCTGTTGTACAGATGGTCGAAGACCAGCTGCGTCCCGGGCAGCACCAGCATGCTCTCCGCCTCTTCCGGCGGCATGACCGCGGCCAGACGGGGCTGGAACAGGGAGGCCATACCGAATCCCACCCAGCCGTAGAGGGCTCGGGTGATGGCCGGGAGCCCGTCGATCTGTACCGGGGCCTCCAGGTGCAGGCCCTGCATCAGGCGGCGCAGGCCTTCCACGAAAGGCAGCCCCTGCAGGACGGCGAGAGGGGCAAGACGTTCGTCCTCGATGCGCAGATCCAGCCGCCCTTCACGGCAGCGGACATACAGGGCCATATCGCAAGCCAGGACGCTGTAGCGACCCCAGCGGCCGTCCACCTCCGCGCTTTCCAGCAGGATGCCGTCCTGCCGGCCCACCATGCCCAGATACAGGCTGATGGGCGTATCCATGTCGGCGGGCAGCCAGCGGGCCTGCTGCTGCAGGGAAACGAGAGGAGCATGGGAGGCCGCGTCGGGAAGTGTGGTCGTATTCATAGGGTCATTCCTTCAAAACATAAAAAAAAGCGCCGCTCCCCTGTGGGGGAACGGCGCTTGCTCAATGCATGTGACGTATCAATCGCAACAGGCTATGCCTGCACGTCCCCCGTACATTGACTCGCGCGCCACCAGAAGGTGCGGAAGCAGATGTTGGAGAAAGTGCACGACATGGAAATAATCCTGTTGGTTAAAAGTTCTTTGCGTAGAAAATCACAATTCTTTTCGGCTGTCAATTATTTTCCGAAAAGGATTTCCTGATAGCTGGGCAGATCCCACAGGTCATCGGCCACGCGGGTCTCCAGCAGGTCGGCATAGCGCCGCACTTCGCCCATGATGGGCAGCACTTCTTCGCAGTAGCGGGTGGCACGGGCCAGGAAGTCGCCCTTGCCGTCCACACTGGCCAGCGTGGCTTCCAGGCTGCGGGTGGCATCCTGCAGGCCGCGCAGCTGCTCGGTGACCTCGTCCAGCGTGATGGTACGGAAGTCCTTGCCGATGGCCTTCATGCGGGCCGCGGTCTCGGCCAGTTCGCCCTGATAACGCATGGCCGCGGGGAAGATGATGGTCCGGGCGATGCGGATGGTCAGGATGGCTTCGGTACGTACGGTCTTGCAGTACTGCTCCAGATAGATGTCATAACGGGCCTTGAGCTCGGCACGGTTCAGGATGCCCAGACGCTCGTACAGGTCGATGACTTCGGGACGGATCAGCTCGGGCATGGCCTCGGGCGTGGTGCGCAGGTTGGACAGGCCACGACGTTCGGCTTCGGCATGCCAGATGCTGGAGTAGCCGTCACCGTTGAAGATAACGGCGCTGTGCTCTTCGATGACATGCTGCACATAGTGCTGGATGGCCGTGTTGAGGTCCTTGCCGCGGGCCAGGTCGCCTTCCAGGAAGTCGGCCGCATGGCCCAGCGAATCAGCCATGATGGCGTTCAGGGCCGTGATGGAATCGGCCGCGGACTGGCTGGAACCCAGGGCGCGGAATTCGAAGCGGTTGCCCGTGAAGGCAATGGGGCTGGTGCGGTTGCGGTCACCGGGGTCGGTGGGCAGGGGCGGCAAGGTATCCACGCCCACGTTCATGACGCGGCCGCTCTTGCTGTTGGCGGCATCGTCGATACGACCGGCACGGAAGGCTTCGAACACTTCCGTCAGCTGGTCGCCCAGGAAGATGGACATGATGGCCGGCGGGGCTTCGTGAGCGCCCAGACGGTGATCGTTGCTGGCGCTGGCCACAGTGGCACGCAGCAGGCCGCCGAACTTGTGCACGGCGCGGATCATGGCCGCACAGAACACCAGGAACTTGGCATTGGCGTGCGGGGTCTCGCCGGGGTTGAACAGCGTGCCCAGCTCGGCATTGCCGATGGAGTAGTTCACGTGCTTGCCCGAGCCGTTGACGCCGTAGAAGGGCTTTTCGTGCAGCAGGCACTTGAGCCCGTAGCGTTTGGCCACGTTGCGCAGGGTGGACATGATGATGTGGTTGTGGTCCACGGCCAGGTTGCTGGCCTCGTACAGAGGCGCGATCTCGTACTGGCTGGGAGCGGCTTCATTATGGCGGGTGCGCACGGGCACGCCCAGCTTGTAGAGCTCGCGTTCCACTTCCATCATGTAGGACAGCACGCGCTGGGGAATGACCCCGAAGTACTGGTCACTGAATTCCTGGCCCTTGGCCGGACGGGCGCCGAACAGCGAGCGTCCTGCCACCTGCAGGTCGGGACGGGCGAAGTTGAAGTTGTGGTCGATGCAGAAGTATTCCTGCTCCAGACCGGCGTAGGAGACCACAGGCAGCTTGGTCTCGATGCCGAACAGCTTCAGCACGCGGCGGGCCTCACGGTTGAGGGCCTGGCCGGAACGCAGCAGCGGGGTCTTCTTGTCCAGGGCCACACCGGTCCACGAAAGGAACATGGTGGGGATGCACAGGAAGGTCCCGTTGGGGTTTTCCATGATGTAGGCGGGGCTGGTCACGTCCCAGGCCGTGTAGCCGCGCGCCTCGAAGGTGGAGCGCAGGCCGCCGGAGGGGAAGGACGAGGCGTCCGGCTCGCCGCGGATCAGCATGGCGCCGGAGAATTCGGCGATGATGCGGCCCTGGCCGTCAGGCATCAGGAAGCTGTCGTGCTTTTCCGCCGTCTGACCGGTCAGGGGGTAGAAGATATGGGTGAAGTGGGTGGCACCCTTTTCGATGGCCCAGTCCTTCATGACGGCGGCCACGGTATCGGCGATGCCGGGATCCATGCGTTCGCCGAATTCGATGGTCTTGTGCAGGGCCTTGTAGACATCCTTGGGCAAACGTTCACGCATCACCTTGTCGGTGAACACGTTACAGCCGAAAATGTCGGTGGGCTTGGTATCGTAAAAGTTCAGCGGCGACGCTTCCGGCTTGTAGGTGGTGATGGCCTGAACGGCACTTCTGCGGGCGGAATTGCTGCTCATGAAAGCTCCCTTGTCAACGTCCGGGAACCTAGTTGACGCTGACGATTTCGATTTCGAAGGTCAGTTCCTTGCCGGCCAGGGGATGGTTGGCATCCAGGGTGATCTCTTCGTCCGTGACTTCGGTGATGGTCACGTCCATCTGGCCCTGTTCATTGGAAAGCTGCAGCGGCACGCCCACGGTCAGCGGGATATGATCGGGCACCTGGGCGCGGTCCACGGTGAAGACCAGCTCGGGATCGCTTTCGCCATAAGCCTGGGACGGGGGAATGGTGACGGTCACGGTCTCGCCCGCTTCGTGGCCCATGACGGCGGCTTCGAAGCCGGGGATGAGCATGCCTTTGCCCATGGTGAATTCCAGGGGGTCGCGTTCGCGGGAAGAATCGAAAACAGTGCCGTCGCTGAGAGTGCCGGTGTAGTGCACACGCAGGGTGTCGCCATTCTTGATAGCCATGGATACTCCGTATGATTCGGGCAAGCCCGGTTGATTACAAAAAAGAATGCGCGGCAAAGGGCCGCGTGAAAGGCTGGAACCCGGATGCCGTCAGGGCATTTTCCACCGGTCCGCTGTTTTGGAATAAAGCAGGGGGGCTGCCATGTCAATGCGGACGGGCCCGCCCTCCCCTTGCGGCATGGCCCGGGCGGCCATGAAATCGTCCTTGCCGCGGGCCTGCCATCTTGACAGCCGGGGGAGGCAACAGCATATATTGAGCGCCCAAACAATTCCTGAGCCGGCCAGAGCCGGCAGCCTTTCAGACCAAGGAATCCCCTATGTCCCAGATCCGCTCCAGCTATACCGACAGTATCAATTTTTATGGTGGCCATTCTCCTCTGGATCTGGCCCAACAGTTCGGTACGCCGCTCTATGTCTATAATGAGACCGTGCTGCGCCAGCGCTGCCGCGAACTCAAGGCCCTTTCCTCCCTGCCCGGCTTTGGCGTCAACTATTCGGTCAAGGCCAACACCAACCCCGTGCTGCTGCGCATCATCCGCGAAGAAGGCCTGGTGGTGGACGCCATGAGCCCCGGCGAGCTGTACATGGACCAGCTGGCGGGCTTCACCGCCGACGAGATCCTCTACATCTCCAACAACATCTCTGAAGACGAGCTGCGCAATGCCGTCCGGCACGGCGTGCTGATCAGCGTGGATTCCCTTTCCCAGGTGGAGACCCTGGGCCGCGTCAATCCCGGCGGCAAGGTCATGGTGCGCTTCAACCCCGGTATCGGCGCCGGCCATCACGCCAAGGTCGTCACCGCCGGCAAGGAGACCAAGTTCGGCGTCTCGCCGGAACTGCTGGACGACCTGTTCGCCATCCTGAAAAAATATGACCTGCATCTGGCCGGCATCAACCAGCATATCGGCTCCCTGTTCATGGAGGCCGACGGCTACATCGCCGCTGCCGAGGTCCTGCTGCATCTGGCCGAACGTCTGCCCGCCGACGTGCTGGAAAAACTGGAAGTCATCGACTTCGGCGGCGGTTTCGGCATCCCCTACCACAAATACGAAGACCAGCCCCGTCTGGACATGGACGACCTGGGCAGCCGCCTGCACGGCCTCATCAGCGGCTGGGCGGAAAAGACCGGCTACACCGGCCGCTTCCTGGTGGAGCCCGGCCGCTATGTGGTGGCCGAATGCGGCGTCCTGCTGGGGAGCGTCAACGCCACCAAGACCAACGGTGACAGACGCTATGCCGGTACCGACCTGGGCTTCAACGTGCTGGTGCGTCCCGCCATGTACGACTCCTTCCATGATGTGGAAGTGTACCGTCAGGGCGCGCAGGGCCCGGATACCGAGACCGTGGAACAGAGCGTCGTGGGCAACATCTGCGAAAGCGGCGACATCCTGGCCAAGAACCGCCAGCTGCCCCTGCTGCATGAAGGCGACGTGCTGGGCGTGCTGGACGCCGGGGCTTACGGTTTCGTGATGTCCTCCTCCTACAACCAGCGCTGCCGGGCCGCCGAGATCCTGATCCAGGCCGACGGCAGCGTGCGTCTGATCCGCCGCCGCGAGACCCTGGAAGATCTGGCCGCCTGTTACGAGGGCCTGCTGTAATCCTGGGCCGCCTGCCTGATTTCCACGAAGGGGGAAGGGGACTTTTCCAGCGGGAAAGCGCCCTCTTCCCCCTTCGAGCGCTTCGGCCAGCTACGATCGCTCCTCCTTTTTCCTTGCAGTGACGGCGTCCTGCCCTGCCCGGCAGTCCACGGGACCTGATCCCCCGTCAGGGCCGCAGTTCTTGCACGTCGCCTGTCCCCAGCTCTGCCGGGGCGTACGACTCCCCGATACGCCGGTGCGCTGCCGTTCACGGCCTGCCGCCGGGCTGCCGGAGCAGGAAGCCTTCCCGGCCAGAGCCCCCTTGCTGTCCACCAACCTTTTCCGTGTCAGCCGCACGCAAACATCTTTGGAACACCTCATGCCGGAACCGGATCTCAGCGTTTCTCCCCGTGCCATATGGAAGCTCACCTGGCCGCAGATGCTCATGATGTATCTGGTCTTCTTCATGGGCTTCATCAATATCTGGGTGGCCGGACGCATCAGTGCCGACGTGCAGGCCGCGCTCGGCATGGTCAATCAGTGCGGCCTGTTCCTCATGGTCGTGGCCATGTCCATGTCCAGCGGCGCCACGGCAGCGGTCAGCCAGTCGCTGGGGGCCAAGCGCATGCGCCGCGCCCAGCGCTATGTGGGCACCACCGTCCTGGGCAGCCTGCTGGCCGGCATCCTGGTGGCCCTGCTGGGCTGGCAGCTGGGCAGCCCCATCCTGCGCGTCCTCCAGGTCCCGGAGCGCATCCTGCCGGTCACCGCCGGTTTCTGGGACATCACCATGCTGGCCCTGCCCGCCCAGTATGTCTACGCCGCCACCGGCGTCATGTTCCGTGCCACCCGGCAGGTCCTGCCGCCGCTCTGGGTGGCGGCCACGGTCTGCGTCTTCGACCTGCTGGGCTGTCTGGGGCTGGGCCTGGGCTGGTTCGGCCTGCCCTGCATGGGCTATATGGGCATCGCCTGGGCCAATGCCGGTGCCCAGTGTCTGGGAGCCGTGGCCAACTGTTTGCTGCTCTGCCGGGCCGGTTACCTGTGCCGCCGGGCCATGCCCACCACTCGCTGGCTGCGGGCCGGTCTGCCCTACCTGCTCAAAGTGGCCCTGCCCGCGGGCGCGGCCCAGATCGTCTGGCAGTCCGGCTACCTCATGCTTTTCGTCCTGGTGGCCTCCCTGCCTTTCGACAGCATCAACGCTCTGGCGGGCCTCACCGCCGGTCTGCGCATCGAGGCCCTGCTCTTCCTGCCGGGCATGGCCTTCAACATGAGCGTCTCCGTGCTGGTGGGCAACTGTCTCGGCATGGGCGAGCCCGCCAAGGCAAAGCGCGTCGCCCTGCAGATGATCGTCATCGCCTCGCTGGGCATGAGCGTCGTGGCGGCCCTGCTCTGGCCCTTCCGGGCCGAACTGGCGGCCCTGCTCTCCCACGAGGCGGGCACGCAGGCCCAGATCATCAACTATCTGACCTACAATCTGCTCTCCACGCCCTTTTCCATCGCCAGCACCGTCATGGGCGGCGTCATGGTGGGCGCGGGCGCCACACGCTACAATCTGATGGTCTACGGCGGTACCTTCTGGCTGGTACGTCTGCCGCTGGGCTGGCTGCTGGGCCACTGGCTGTGGGGCACGGCCTCCGGCGTGTTCCTGGCCATGCTGGTCTCGCAGTGTTTACAAACGGCCATCATGTTTTATGTTTTGCTGTACCGCGACTGGGCCCGCTTTGCCATGCGCGCCCGGCACCATCACGACAACAGATAACAACAGGTTCCCCTGATGAAGAATCTTTCTTTCACTCCCGTCACCCTGGACGGTCGTTCCGAATTCTACGAACTGTGGCACAAGACCCCGCGTCGTTCCCTGGACTACAGCCTGCCCAATATCTGGGGCTGGCAGCAGTATTTCGGCCTGCAGTGGGCCTTTGACGGCGATCTGTGCTGGCTGCGCCAGACCGTGCCCTTCGTCACCTACTGGGCCCCTGTGGGCGACTGGGACGCCGTGGACTGGGCTGCAAGCGGCATCGACGCCTGCCGCAGCTTCATCCGCGTGCCCGAAGAACTGCTGGAGCGCTGGCGCGCGGCCCTGCCGGACAAGGTCGAAGAGCATGATTCGCGCGGCCAGTGGGAATACCTGTATCTGCAGAGCGATCTGGCCACGCTGCCGGGCAACCGCTACCATAAAAAGCGTAACCACCTGCGCGGCTTCGAAAAGGCTTACGGCATCGACTACCGGCCGCTGGACGATGCCATGGTGGAAGACGTGCTGGGCCTGCAGGACGACTGGTGCCAGTGGCATGAATGCGAGGACTCCCCTTCCCTGCGTGCCGAGAACGAAGCCATCAACCGCGTGCTCTCCCACTGGGAGCTTCTGGACGGCCTGTGCGGCGGTTCCCTGTATGTGGACGGCCAGATGGTGGCCTTCAGCGTGGGGGAAGCACTGGACGAAAAGACGCTGGGGGTCCATTATGAAAAAGGGCTCAACGGTTTCCGCGGCGTCTACCAGACCATCAATGCCTGCTTCTCCCGAGAGGCGGGCAACGGCTTCGAGCTGCTGAACCGGGCCCAGGATCTGGATGAAGAAGGCTTGCGCCAGGCCAAGATGACCTATCTGCCGACGGACTTTCTGCGCAAGTATCAGGTGAGCTTCAAATAAGGGGGCATCATGACTCGGTCTTTCCTCTGGACAGGGGTACGGCTGGCGGCGCTGTGTTCGCTGCTGTTGCTGGCCGCCTGCGGCGGCAAACAGATCCCGCCGCGTGACGGCATCCCTTCCCCGCATCTGGGCACCATCCGTGACATGCGGAGCTTTCCGCAGGATCTGACCGTGTTCGCCCAGCAGGCCGGTGCCGACACGCCCCTGCTGGACAGCCAGGCCCAGGCGGAGCAGGACGCGCGCTTCAACCGCATCTTCTTCGGCCCCTGGGACATGCGCAAGACCTCCATCCGCAAACGGGACGTGGAGATCTATTTCCGCAAGGCCAAGGGCTACAAATACGGTGACGTGCGCTGGACCCAGGACGAATGGGACGCCATGCGTGCCAACGCCGGTCTGAAGAGCTTCCCCAACACGGCCATGTACGGCATCACGGTACGCAATGCCGACCTGCGCGAGATGCCCAGCCATACGCCGCGTTTCAGCGAGCCCACGCCTGACCCGCGCATCAATCCTTTCGACTACTTCCAGTATTCCCTGCTGCCGGTGGGGACGCCGGTCTTCATCGCCCACACCAGCCGTGACGGCAACTGGTATTATGTGGAGACCCCCGTGGCCGCGGGCTGGGTGGACGCCAATGATATCGGCATCGTGGACGAGGCTTTCGAGGCCAGCTACAAGACCGGCAGCTATGTGGCCGTGCTGCGCGACAACGTCCCCCTGCCCGGCAGCCTGGCCGGACAGGTCAATATCGGCACTGTCCTGCCTCTGGCCCCGTCCCAGAGCGACAACACCCGCCTGGCGGTGCTCGTCCCCGTCAAGAACGGCAGCCGGGCGACCGTGGTCACACTGACGCTGGCCCATGAAGACGCCGCCATCAAGCCCCTGCCCATGACCCCGGCGCAGGTGGCCCTCATCGGCAACGTCATGATGGGGCAGCGCTATGGCTGGGGCGGCATGTTCGGCGACCGCGACTGCTCCGCCCTGACCCGCGAGCTGCTGACGCCCTTCGGCATCTGGCTGCCCCGCAACTCCCTGTCCCAGGCGCGCAGCGGACGGCGCATCATGCTGGACGGCATGAGCATCAAGGAAAAGGAAAAGGCCATCCTGCGCGACGGCGTCCCCTTCCTGACCCTGGTCTGGCTGCGCGGGCACATCATGCTCTATGTGGGGCCCTACAAGGGGCGGCCCGCCATCTTCCACAACGTCTGGGGCGTGCGCACCGTAGAGGGCGCCAGCGACAACGAGCGCTTCGTCATCGGCCGTGCCGTGGTCAGCTCCATCACGCCCGGCAGCGAACTGCGCAATCTGTACCGCACCACCACCTTTGGTGACCGCGTGAACAGCATCACCGTCCTGGGAGGCCGTTGATGAGCGGGGAAAGCCCTCGTCAGCTGGACTTCCGCGTGGCGGGCGCTCTGGTGGGGCAGCGGCTGGACAAAGCCCTGTGCGGTCTGCTGCCCGACCTCTCCCGGGCTGCCGTGCAGCGCGCCATCTCCGCCGGGGCCTGCCGCATCGACGGGCTGCCGGTCTCCACGGCGTCCCTCAAGCTCAAGGCCGGCCAGGAGGTCCGTCTTGATCTGCCCGATACGGCCAACGAGCTTCGCGCCGAAGACGAAGCCGTGGACATCCTCTGGCAGGACGAGCATCTGCTGCTGTGCAACAAGCCCGCGGGCCTGACGGTCCATCCCTGTCCCTCCTGCCCGGAAAACACGCTTGTCCAGCGCCTGCTGCACCACTTCCCGCGTTTGCGGGAACAGGAAGGCCTGCGCCCCGGTGTGGTCCATCGTCTGGACAAGGACACCAGCGGCCTTTTGCTCGTGGCCCTGGACGAGCCCACCCGTCTGCGCATGAGCGAGGCCTTTGCCCGGCGGGAAGTCCACAAGGAGTATCTGGCCCTGGTGCAGGGCGTGCCCCCGCAGACGGGCACCTGCCGGGAACCTCTGGGCCGCCATCCTACCGCCAAGGTCAAGATGGCCGTTGTCCCGGAGAACCGGGGCGGCAAGGCGGCCCACAGCGACTGGCGCGTGCTTTGGAGCAGCCCGCGCAAGGATTTCTCGCTGGTGGCCGTGCGCATCCATACCGGACGCACGCACCAGATCCGCGTCCACATGGCGCATGTGGGCCATCCCCTGCTGGGCGACGCCCTGTACGCCCCGGCCCCTGTGGCGGCCCGTGCCCCGCGCCAGATGCTGCATGCCTGGCACATCAGTTTTTGCCATCCCCTGTCGGGCGAGGCGCTGGAATTTTTCTGCCCGCCGCCCGACGACATGCTCCGGACCATCCTGAACAACAGCAGCCGCATGCAGCGGCTGGTCATCACCGGCAATCCCGGTTGCGGCAAATCGACCCTCACCCATGCCCTGGAAGAGGCGGGCCTGCCCACGGTCAGCGCCGATGCCCTGGTGGCGCAGCTCTATGCCGCCGGTGGGGAGATGGCCGATTATCTGGGCCGCCGCTTCGGGGAACGTCTGCTGGAGGATGACGGCAGCGTGTGCAAACCCGCTTTGCTGGAGGCCATGCAGCAGGACCCCGGCCTGCGCAAAGAAGTGGAGCAGATGGTCCATGCCCTTGTCCGGGACGCCATCCTGGCCTTCTGGGACAAGGCGGAAGCCGAGGGCAAGGACTGCGCCGTGGCGGAGATCCCCCTGTATTTCGAATGCGGCTGGCACAAGGCCGGTCTGCCCGGTGCCCTGAGCCTGACGGTACGCTGCCCGCGCGAGATCCGCCTGCAACGCATCATGGCCACCCGCGGCTGGAGCGAAGAAAAAGCCGCGACTCTGGAAGCCTGGCAGTGGCCAGCCGAGCGCAAGGAAGCCGCCAGCGATCTGGTGGTGGACAATGCCGGAACACCGGCGGACCTTCGCGCCCGCATCCCTGCCCTGCTGGAACAGCTGACCGCTCTGCGGCAACAGGCACAGGATGATATCCTCCGGCAGATCACGGCCTGCTGGCAGGTCAAATGACGCCATCCCCCGTTTCGATCACAAATTTATCGCAAGCACTATGAGCAGCAAAAAAATAGCCAAGACCAATGCCGCGCGCCTGCTGGAGCGTCTGGAGATCCCCTTCACCCTGCATCAGGCCGATGTGGACGAAAGCGACCTTTCCGCCGTGACCATGGCCCACAAGCTGGGCGTGGATCCCGGCTGCGTTTTCAAGACCCTGGTGGCCCGCGGTGACAAAACAGGCGTCATCATGGCCTGCATCCCCGCCGCGGCGGAACTGAACCTGAAGGCCCTGGCCACGGCATCCGGCAACAAGCATGTGGAGATGGTCCACCTCAAGGAAGTCCTGCCCCTGACAGGCTACATCCGCGGCGGTTGTTCGCCGCTGGCAGCCAAAAAGGATTACCCCGTCTTTCTGGATGAGCATGCCATCCTCTGGGAGCAGATCTACATCAGCGCCGGACAGCGCGGGGTGCAGCTCTGCCTTTCACCGGACGACCTGTGCCGGGCCACCGGCGCCACCATGGCCGAGATCGCCAATAATGCAGACTGAAACAGTTTGCAAAAGACAGCAAAAAAGTCTGAGACGTCCTCTCCTGCCTGTCCCTGACGGAGCAGGAGCAGCCCATCAGCCACAACGCAAAGAGAGCGGGCCCCCTGCGGGACCCGCTCTCTCATTTTGTACCGTCTTGTTATGGCTTAGGCCTGAGCCAGCGCCTGCGACAGGTCTTCCAGAAGGTCGTCGATATTTTCCAGACCGACGGACAGGCGGACCATGCCGGGCGTGATGCCAGCTTCCGTGAGCTGCTCGTCACTGAGCTGGCGATGCGTGGAGCTGGCCGGATGCAGGACACAGGTACGGATATCGGCCACATGCACCTGCAGGGACACCATCTTCAGGCTGTCGATGAAACGGGCCCCGGCGTCGCGGCCGCCCTTGAGCGAGAAGGAGATGACGCCGCTGCAGCCCTTGGGCAGGTATTTTTCGGCCAGGGCCTTGTCGTGGCTGTCCGGCAGCCAGGGGTAGCAAACACTCTCCACCTTGTCGTGCCCGGCCAGGAAGGTCGCCACGGCTTCGGCATTGCGGCAGTGGCGTTCCATGCGCAGGGGCAGGGTCTCCAAGCCCTGATTGATGTAGAAAGCGCCCTGCGGCGTCTGGCAACAGCCCAGGTCACGCATGAGCTGCACGCGGGCCTTGACGATGTAAGCGGCCTTGCCGAAGGCCTTGGTATAGATCAGGCCATGATACGAGGCGTCGGGCTCGGTGAATTCGGGGAAGCGCCCGGAAGTCCAGTCGAACTTGCCGCTGTCCACGATGACGCCGCCCATCTGCAGGGCATGGCCGTCCATGTATTTGGTGGTGGAGTGGACGACGATGTCGGCACCGAAATCGAAGGGACGGCAGAGCACAGGCGTGGCAAAGGTATTGTCCACGATCAGGGGCAGGCCGTGACGATGGGCCAGGGCCGCGATGCGTTCGATGTCCAGCACGTCCATGGAAGGATTGGTCAGGGTCTCGCCGAACACGGCCTTGGTGTTGGGGCGGATGGCCTTCTCGATCTCGGCGTCATCGGCCCGCTGGTCCACGAAGGTCACTTCGATGCCCATTTTCTTCAGCGTCACGGCGAACAGGTTGAAGGTGCCGCCGTAGATGCTGGCCATGCTGACCACATGGTCGCCGCTCTGGGCCACGTTGAGGATGGCGATGAGGTTGGCAGCCTGTCCCGAAGAGGTGCACAGGGCGCCGACGCCGCCTTCCAGAGCCGCGATTTTCTGCTCCACGGCGTCCACCGTGGGATTGCCCAGACGGGTGTAGAAAAAGCCGGAAGTTTCCAGGTCAAAAAGCTTGGCCACTTCGGCCGTGGAGTCATAAGTAAAGGTCGTGCTCTGCACGATGGGCAGTACCCGGGGCTCACCGTTCTTGGGGGTATAGCCCGCATGCAGGCAAAGCGATTCGGTTTTCATGGGTTCCTCGTTCCGTAAAAAGTCCATTCGGCAGCGTCTGCCGGCCTTTTTTCTTATCTGATGGATAGGAGAAACACAAGCCGCAGCGCCCCAAAACAAAAGCCCGTCCTCAGGGAAGACGGGCAACGACGGCAACGACCTTTCACAGGTCTAGATATCTTCGGGCAGATGTTCCTCGGTATACAGGGCGAACCCGGCCTCGCGCAGCATGCGTGCCCACAGCCCGTCACCGGGACAAAGGGTACGGCTGAACGTGCCGTCATAGATCTGCCCCACACCGCAGGAGGGCGAACGCCGTTTGAGGATGGCCGCCGTACAGCCGTGCCTGCGGGCCGTCTCCATGGCCAGGCGGGCCCCCCGGAGGAAATCCTCCGTCAGATCCCTGCCATCCTGCGACAGGACGCGCCCTTCTCTGATCTCGCACGGCGGGCGGGGCACGGGCAGGCAGGCCAGCCCTTCAGGACAGGCCGTGACGGCCTCTCCCCTGCGCACCAGTTCCTGGACCGCAGCACAGGCGTTGCTCCCGCCGTCATAGCGGCAAAATTCCCCGGCCAGACAGGCGCTGACCACAAAACGGCATACGGGCGTCGTCATCACAGCTCCGCATTCCGGCGCTGGGCTATGGCCAGTTCGCGCCGCTCGGCCATCCCGGCTTTGACGGCATGCTTCATGGCCTCCTCGGCAGACTGTACCACAGGGACATTGGTGTAATACAGGGCACCGCTGTCCAGCCCGTTCTCTTCCTGGACGCGGTCATAATGCTGCCAGGCAGGGCTCAAGGCCACAAGGCGCGGCGTGATGACCGCGAAAAAGACCCACAGGCCGACGCCCCAGAGGACAAGCTTGCCCATCTTGAAGATTCTGTCATTCATGAGGATCACCCTACACCGGAACATCCGGGAAAAAAAGGGGGCCGTTCCCGGAACGGCCCCCTTGATTGCAGATGAAGCTTAGATCTTGGCCGTGATTTCGGGGAAGACCTTGTAGAACATGATCCAGGCCATGAGCAGCGTCAGGGCCAGGTTCAGGGACTGGCCGCAAACATAGAGCAGGATGGGCTTGCCGCCCTTGAAGTACTTGCCCAGTTCGCGGAAGTTGGTGGTCAGACCGATGGACACGAAGGCCAGGGCGAAGAACCAGCCGCGCAGGGGAACGGAGATCTTGTTGATGCCGTTATCCACCAGCATCTTGCCCACATCAGCACCCAGGGAGGAGCTGACCACGGACATGACGATGGAAGCCGTCAGGAAACCCAGCACGAACTTGGGGAAGCGGTGCCAGATCTCCATGGCGCTGACCTTCTGGCCTTCCTGCACGTCCACCTTGGCGCACCAGTACATGGCCACGCAAAAGGCCGTCACACCGATGAGCACGTTCTGGATCATCTTGACCGTAGCGGCCACCTGCAGGGCCTTGGGACCGATGAAGGCACCGGCAGCGGCCACGGCGCCGGTGGCGTCCACGGTACCGCCGATCCAGGCGCCGCCCAGGACCTCAGGCATACCCACCCAGTTGATGAAGGCGGGCATGGCCACCATCATGATGGCGGTGAAGGTCAGGGACAGGCCGATGGACAGGGTCAGTTCTTCCTTCTTGGCGCGGCAGGCAGCGGCGGTGGCGATGGCCGCCGAGGTACCGCACACGGACATGTCGGCGGAAATGACCATGTTCAGGGTACGGGAAGGCATCTTGAGCACCTTCTGGCCGAAGATGAAGGTGCTGATGAGCACGATGGGGGTCACCACCCAGGCCACGAAGATGCCGGGGATACCGATGGCCAGGATCTTGTGGAACAGCACTTCGGCACCCAGCAGCACCAGACCGGCCTTGATGAAGTATTCCACCTGGGCGCCGTCCTTGACCAGCTTGGGCGTGCCGATGGTATTGGCGATGATCATGCCGATGGCAATGGACCAGATCTCGGCGTTGATGCCGTACAGGCGCATGGTCTTCTGGTTACCCAGGATGTTGGCCAGCACGCAGAGGGCGTAGATGATGAGGAAGGAGACGAAGAACTTGCCGGGGTTCATGCCCATGAACGCGGCACCGACGGTGCACAGGGCGCCCAGCACCAGACCCAGCACGATGAGGGTGGGGATGCGGTTGAAGGGCTTGGCCAGACCGGAAGCAGCCTTGGAGGCCTTCTTCTCGGCGCTCTGCCAGGAGTCGATGGCGGCCTTGGCGGCATCATTCAGACCGGCATCCTGATAACCGGCAGCCGCGGCGGCATCCTGGGCGGCCTTGGCCGTGGCCAGAGCCTCGGCAGCGGCCTGCTTGGCAGCTTCGACCTTGGGCTTGAGGGCGGCGTTGCGCTCATCCGCGCGGGCCTGATCCATCATCAGGGCATCCAGAGGATTGTCGGTCCAGCGGGCGGGCGTCTTCAGATAAGCGATGACATCAGCCACCTGGGACTGCTTCTGGGCCTGAACGTTTTTCTGGGCGGCAGTGGCCTTGTACCATTCGATGGTCTTGAAGGGCTTGCTTTCCTCAGCCTTGATGATGGTCTCGTATTCGTTGAACTTGGCTTCCAGGGCCGGGCGCTGGCCAAAGCACAGCCATGCGGCCACGATCAGGAAGAAGAAGCCGATCCAGATGGCCCAGTAGTCTTCCTTCTTCCACAAGTCGGACCACTGCGACTTGGCACGGTCGACAACGACTTCGTTGTTTTGTTCCATAACAGACAACCTCCGTTTGCGGCCGGGCTGCTCCCCGCCACGTCGTATTGAAAATGGCAACAAGAAGGCTTCTTGCGGAGCGTTCCCTCCCATCCCGAAAAAAGACAGCGGCTTTTTTCACAAACCATCTTGCTCTTGCGGCGCGCACAGGCCGCACATCCCAAGGATAATACCGGGCAAAGGGGCAAAGTAAAGTAAACTATTCTCACAGGATAGAAACATTCATCCCATCATGTCACCATGGAAAATCAACAGGTTAGATATCATGTGAAATATTTTGTAATGCAGCATCCCGTGACTGTGCCGAAGGGCACTTCCCTCCTGTCCGCTCCCGCATTTTTTCTGCCGGATACGAAGCCTTAAAATTTTTTCGATTTTTTTGTTGACAAGAGAGCCGGTTTTGCGTAGGTTTCATTTTCGCGATGGGCTGTCGTTCAATTGGCAGGACGGCGGATTCTGGCTCCGCTAATCAAGGTTCGAGTCCTTGCAGCCCAGCCATCAAAACTTCATAGCGCGTCCCCATCGTCTAGCCGGCCCAGGACAACGGCCTTTCACGCCGTCGACAGGGGTTCAAATCCCCTTGGGGACGCCAACGAAATCATGCCCTTACGAGAAATCGTAAGGGCTTTTTTCATTTTGAGGCATTTTCAAAAAATGTCCGTGCACCCCAGCGGCTATTCAGCTGCGATCCCTACCACACTCTCCCAGGCATGCTACTCCGGCCGCCGTGTAATCCGGCACCACGAACATAGCGGAACACCTTCCCCCTGCCGCGCTCTGGCATTCTAATACATCGGGCAAATCACCCAATCCTGATTATACGTCTGCTGAAGGACTTTTCGCATCATCGGACACGGCCTCGGTGGAGATACCGCGAGCGCGTATTTGGCACGTGCTGACACAAAATCCTGATTTGTTGATCTCTTGCCTTGCGTGACGTTGCCGGCCGGGCAAGCAAGATTCGTGTCCCACCCCGGACAGTACACCCGTGGCTGAGCCAGTCGGGAGAAAATGGGCTGGCAGCAGACAGGCCCAAGATGACCGTCAAACGGCTTCGGAAGCAATTCTTCGTAAAAGTCCAGCCGAAGGCAGGTGGCATGGTGGTGGGGCGGTATAGTCTCCGCGCAGATCATCCTGCTGACCAGCTGCGCGTCCCCCCCAGCTGGTCAGCAGGGTCTTGTGCGAATAAAGAGTTTTTTCATCCAGACCCGTAACAGTACAGAGTGCGGGAGATTCAGACTTGCCATGGCACTCCCTCTTGCCAGGTTATTTGAATAGGTTGCCATAAAAAATTTCTTTATTTATATCAAAAGATATTTATTCACCAAGATTAGACGAAAAAGGACTCTCCTGCGCAATGCAGCTGTTCGAACGGATACGCTTCCTCGCCCAGGAAAAGAGCATCCTCCAGTCAAAACTTGCTGAAATCATTGAGATCTATCCCCAAAAGTTCAGCCAGTGGCTTACCGAGAAAAGCCAGAAAAACATCTGGGAACATCTGCCGACGATCCTGGAAAACTTTCCCGATGTCCGGCCGGAGTGGCTGTATTGCGAGGACGGTCCCATATCGCGGGAAGCTGGCTCCCCTCTCCCAAGCCGGATCTAGAGCGGCAGCTCGACGAGGTTCGAGCCAAAATCTCGGCTCTTGAGGCGGAATTGCGCGAGGCAGACCGCCTGAATCGCAAACTCACGGCCACCTGCTGGTCGATGGCGTAGGGGATAACACCGCTGCCAGCAGTACCGGCAAGGCCAGCGACGGGCACGGATAAGCAAATTCTCCAGCAAGTGAGCGAACCATGAAATATCTTCTTCCTTTGCTGACCATGCTGACCGCCCTGCTCCTTGCAGGCTGCCATCACGGCCACGGATGCTGAGCATACCGCGTATCCTCGAACTTTTTTCCGAGTTGAACCGCGACTGGCTCTACTTTGGGGAAGGAGAGATTCTTACCAGCGACGCCTCGGCAGAAACGGCCACTGCCTCTCACTGCCAGCGGCGCATCGCCAAACTGGAAGCCGAGCTGAAAGAAGAACGCGCCTGAACCGGCGGCTTACGGAACGATTGTTGGAGATGGGGAGCAAGTAGCGGATAACGGGGGAAGGAATGAGCGAGCGTATTTTTGCCACTCAAGGAGAAGTGCTGGAATTCCTGCACAGTCTGGGCCTGAAGATTGGGCGGTCAAAGCTCAGTGCTGACTACCGCAGCGGGCGGCTGAAATGCACCTCGGACAAACAGTTCCGGGAAGACGACGTCCTTGCTTACGCCGAGAGCCTCAAGGCTCCTGCTGTACAGGAAAAGGCTGACAAGGCCCAAAAGCTCAAAGCCGAACTGGCCAGGCAGAAGGCGCTGCTCTCCTCTCTTCTGGAGGCCGTGCCGGATGATCGTGCCGTGAAGCTGGCCTTGGAAAAATGGCTGGCCAAGAACAGCGATGAGGAGGACAACTTGTGCGGCGCCGTGCGGGAGGCCTTGGGCCGCATGGGGAACATGGAGCCTTCCCGCCATGCGTCCCGAACAGAGTCCCTGCCCTCCGGCTTGCAGGCTGAAGCCTCCCCCAGCCCTGCCAAAGCGCTGCCCGAACTGGTCTATCTCGTCCAGGGGAGCGCTTCCACGCCCTACAAAGTCAGGTTCCGGGGAGAAGGGCCGGACCTGGTAGCTTTTTGCTCTTGCCCGGCCGGAAAAATGAGCAAGACCTTCTGCAAACATGCGGCCGCCCTGTTGAAGGGCGACGCCTCGCGCCTGGTCGACGGCTCCGTCGATCTGGCCGCCCTGCGCTCACGGGCGAACGGCTCCCCCCTGCTGGACAAAGCCCAGGGATATACGGCCAAACCATGGTCACACAGGGAAACCATCGCTGCCCCCGGTGCGCCGGATCAGGGCCTCAAACGCCTGCTCCCCTACATGGATCGCCTGCTGGAACAGACCACGCTCTGGCACGAATACAGCAGCAAGGACGACGGCTCGGAAAGCATCACCATCCTCGTGCAGGAATTCTACAAAAACGGCACGCCGCGCAAGCAGCCCACCCAGCTGCTCTCACTCTCCTATGAGCCCATCAAGTACCAATACGTCCACGGAAAATGGAACGATGAGCAGGAAGCCTTTGAGGCCGGAACATACAAAGCTGTGGGCAAGCGCTCCCTCCCCTATCTGGTCAACAGCACCAATTACGGGACGCTCGATACGGCGTGGACAGCCTTCCTGCAAAAATGCGACGAACTACCCTTGCTGAGCAAGGTGATGAACATAGTAAAAAAATAAGGAAATGAAATGTCCGGAAATGACGCTTTCGATGAAGTTTACCTGATAGATGATTTCAAAGAAAATCCTCATCTTGGACAAGGCGATATTATTCTTTGGCCTAACGAGACAGATTATTTAAAAAAATTTGGAATTGTTGTAACGGGGGATTGTGATATTGCACAAGAAAAATGTTGGGGTAAGATATCAGTAGTACCTTTTTTTTCAATGGGGCATTATCTTGAATATTTTGCATGTGTAAAAAAATTAAAAAAAATGAGTGAAAAAATATATGAAATTTTAAATAAAGAGTTGCGAAAAAAAAGATATAGTTATTCAAAAGAAGATATCGATTTGTATTTTTTGCGCACAGAAGCCGATAGTTCAATATCTGAAACTGCAGATAAGTGCATAAAAATACTAAAACATATCAATGGGTTTAAACAAGAATATGCGTCTAATCTTGAGGCTCTTCGAGCTGTATATGAAATCATGAAAATAAAAAATTTTAAGGACCAATTATCAAGTGAGTTGAATAATCCAGCTGAAGAGTTTTTTTACTTGGGAAAACTGCAACTAGGTGTTTTAACTCAGCAAAGTGACGCTCCGGCAATCGCTTGGTTACGCATCATCAGAGAAGTTGATATCTCAGAAATTTCTTTGACACGCACCCCCCAAACTCCTAGGCTAGGAGCACGAATCGCCCGCCTTGCCCCTGTTTTTCGCTACGGATTGACTCAGCGACTTGGAGAAATTTTTTCAAGTATTGGCCTTCCAGACGAGCATAGTGCAAAGAAAAAAAAGCACGTCAACAATATTATAGACTCCATCGAGGATTAAGATGTACGCCATCATTACAGAAAGTGCACTGTTTGCGATTATTTCATCAATTTTTCAAAAGCTTACGCCTCCTTTTTCAGACAGTAAGGAAATTTTATATAAAAAAGAAGACGTGTTCGATGTTGTCTACACTAAAAATGATTTAAATGGATGTTCTTATATTCTTATCAATATTGATGAGTTGAAAAAACTATCTGAAGATGTATCCAGAGACATATTTATTCGCTTGGCACGCGCACTTCGGGCTACTGCTCAAGTTCCTGTGCGCTTGCCTAGTACTTGGTCAGAATATCATTCTGGCTCGTTCATTTCTTTTTTTGCTACCCCGATGAATATAGGATCATCTCGATGGATAGCTGAGATAAAGAGTTCCTACCGTTCCTTATTTTTTTATCAAATAACGACAGGTACAAAAATTATTTTAGAAGACTTTGTTGCACCAACTGTCCCTGAGGGTAGCCGAGCTATCTTGGATAAAATTGTTTCTACAAACAATATCTCAAAAACTACTAAAACAGAAGCCAATATAGTTCCCCAGCTTGACTTTCAATCTCTTGGCAGCGCTGCTATCAGCAAAGAAAAAAGTTTTGAAAGTTGGATGCAGAATTTAACATCTGAACAGTACCGCGCTATTAATGATTATGCTAATCAAAGTGTTAATATTGTTGGGCCTGCCGGAAGTGGTAAAACTCTTACGCTATGTTTAAAGGCTATCAGTGACTCGCGAAAGTTGGCAGCAGCTGGGTCTCAAGAGAAAATACTGTTTGTTACTCACAGTTGGGCGATGGCTGAACGTATTGATGAAACCTTAAGAATTTTAGATTTCAACAACGCTCAGAATATCGAAGTTTGGCCTTTACTGGAGCTTTTGCGTGAAGCTCTCGGAAAAGATAAAATCGGCACACTTGATGTTCTTGGAATTGATTCCTCAGATGGAAAAGCTCAACAATTCTCAATCCTTGAATCAATTGTCCTTGATTTCATAAAAGATAAGTCTAAAATCAAAAAAATAAATTCTATTCATAAACTATCCGAAAATATCAAAAATATATTAGACAACATTAATATAGAGCCCTCAATTTATCATGAATTTTTAGAAAATATTTATTTAGAGATTACTGGAGGGCTTGCAGCGGAAGGCATTCTTCCTAGCAATATTACAAAAATAGCTAAATACATAAAAGGAGAAGATAGATCAGAGCTTTTACCGCCTTTTAACACACAAGGAGACAGACTTTTTATATTTGAAATATATAAAAAATTCATATTGAGTCTTCAAGATTTAAACTGTATTACAACCGATCAACTCGTTAGTGATGCTATTTCTCTGATGGAGACATTTGTATGGAGTGCCAAAAGAAGTACAGAAGGATATAAATCAATTTTTATTGATGAACTTCAATATTTTAATGCCCAAGAACGTTTTGCTATTACATTACTGGGATCTGATACTTCTGAAACTGTGTTTACAACAGCGGAAGACCCTCGCCAAGGAATATTTTCTTCTATATCCTCCAATTGGAATGAGAACAAACTAGTAAAAAGAGATAGCCATACTGCAATAGAATTAAAAGAAAGTCATAGATTTTCAGAAAAAATTATAGAATTTATTAAGTTTATATACGCGCAGTTCCCTCTTAATTCGATTCCTCTATCATACCAAAAAGAGGGACGAGGATTGGAACAGCCAATATTGTATACAAGTGGAAGTCAAGCCAAGGCTATCGAAGAAGCTGTTAAGTTAGTAGAAAAATTTCATACTATGGACTCTCCTCAAAAAAGGCTTGCAATTATCTGTATTGGAAAATCTGCAGTTGATGATATAATAAAAGAGCTAAAGCAAATATCGACTACAGTAATTCAATCCTTTGATGATGTTGAAAAACTTAACTACACAAGGAAATCTATTACAATAGGTGAATGGCGATACTTGGGAGGAATGCAATTTACTCATGTTATATTACTTTGGCCTTCTGGAAGCATAGCTACAAGTCCTTTTGCAAATATTGCCGAATTGACAGCTTTATACGTTGCCGCTAGTCGTGCTTCTGAATCTTTGGACATTGTGCTTTCGGGAAAGATTCACTCAGTTCTACAAAAGGCCATTGATGAATCATATGTAACGCAAAAGTATATTATTTAAAAGCATACTTACCAATAGAAGGCAGTGTGTGACACCTACATAACGGCCCCGGCGAAAGCCGGGGCCTTTGTCGTTTAACGGGAAGTGGTCTCCAGCCAGTGGGCGAAATCCAGAAGGGCCTGGCTGCCGCGAGGCAGGCCGTACTTGAGGCTCTCCTTGCGGATCGTCCAACCGGAGCGGCGATAGGGGCCGCTCAGGCAGTAGCCGGAGCCGCCCGTGTAGTTCTCGCGATTCTCCTGCCCTTCTGTGGCCAGCTTTTCCGTGGGGCTGAAGGTGGCCGCCAGCTTGCGCATCTCGCGAAAGTTGTTGCGGTCGGACTTGGAGAAGCCCAGCAGGACGCGCCTGGTCACGCTATGCGCGAAGTAGTCGGTCATGATATCTCTCTCATTCCTCGCGCAGCTCGGCGACGATGTAGCCCTTGGCCCATTCCGACGTGTGTTCCTGCCAGAAGGCCTCGCAGCGGCTTTCCCGCTCGCGGCGCTCCTGATCCGCCTTGGCCTGCTCCTGGGCGTAAACCTCATTGGCCTGCAGAACGGATTGATACAGGGCCTCGCAGCTGGACTGATCCTCGCGAAACTCCGTATTGGGGTGCCAGTGGATGATGGTGCGGTACGGCTCGGCGATGATATGGGTGGGGACCCATTGGCCGTAAGGCCGCCCATCATTCCCTTCCTGCGTGGCGATGACAGCTCCAGATGTCTACGCTTGAAGTGCAAGCTCCTCCCTAAAAAAAGCCCCAGCAAGACCGGGACGCCTCCACATGCCAGCATCATACGCATGATACCCTGCTACCGCACAGCATACGATACCGTTTCTACAGACCATACATAAAAACGGCATGCCCGTTACCTGCAGGCATGCCGTCATATTCCAAAAGCACTCTCCCCTGCCTCCAATATTGGGGGCACAGGGGGACTATTCTTCAATACCGCACAATTTCCGTACATCCTTTTGCGGAAGGCTGGTATCTCGCGTCACCAGCTTGTAGGACTTCTGCTCTCCAAGGGCATTGATGAGCAAAAGCCCATCTTCGCCTTTTTTATCAAGATAACAGGGAACGTCCGAGTTATCGACAAAGATCTCCACCCTTTCCTCGGTCTCCTTGTTTATCCTATACTTGAATCCGTATATCTTTTCTTCGTTGATCTTCATGAAGATGGATGGCATCTCTTCAAGCTGCCACCAGCCACGGATATCAAAAGCGAATGCATTCAAAGGTATCGCCAAAAGCATGAGCATCAGCACAAACACGTTTCTCACAGTATTCTCCTCAAGCTAATCAATAGCTAATTCCCTGGCATATCAGCAGGCAATATTTTCTGCATCAGCAGAAAACACTCCCTTCATCATGTATCCTGGCTTCTCTTCCTTCCTTTCCTGGATGCCGACGGCACCGATAGCAAAAATAAAAAATTATTTCAAGGATGATGCTTTCAAGAATAAATACACAATAATCAATAATTTTATTATAAAAACAATTTAGTCGAAAAATAAACAATCCATCATCATTCTAATACATAATAAATAGCTATTAAAACATATAACATGATCTATTCAAGAAATACATAAACAACATTCTATTATCAGGATAAAAAATCAATACATACCTATATTCAAAAATGAAAATATCCTCCAATGCTGACAGCACTGGAGGATATTCCGGCAATGGAGACACATTCTTTAACGGATATCAGTCCTTTTCCGGAAAAACTTCCTCGACGACCCCCCGCAGGCGCACCAGTATCCCGGCATCCACCTGAGCAGGACCGCCATAGGGGTATTCCCTGCCCAAAAAGCGGTATTTCTGCTCACCCATACGGTGGTAGGGCAAAAGCTCGTAATGGACGGCATCCATGGAGCGGGCCAGCTCGACGATACGCCGGATGAGCTCTTCGTCATCATTGATACCGGGGATAAGCGGCGTACGCAGGTGGATGGGCAGATGCGGATACGCGCTCCGCACAGCCGCAAGGTTGCGCAGGATGCGCTCATTGCCCATGCCCGTCGCCTTTTTGTGGGCCTCGCTGTCCAGATGCTTGATGTCGAACAAAAGGTAGTCGAGCTTGCCGCAGGCGGCAAGGATGGTCTCTTCGGGGGCCTGACCGCAACTTTCCATGGCGGTATGCACGGCCCGGTGCTCCGCCTCTTCCAGGATGGAGAGGCAAAAATCCCCCTGCTGCAACGGCTCGCCGCCGCTCAGGGTCAGGCCGCCGCCGGAGCGGGCATAAAAGGCGGCATCTTCTTCCACCTTGTCCAGCACTTCGCGGGCCGTCATGGTCTTGCCGTAAAAGGTCAGCGCCTGTCCCGGACAAACCTCCGCGCAGGCACGGCAAGCAGGATCGCAGCGTTCCCTGTCCCGATGGATGCCGTCCTGCTCAAGGCGCAGGGCCTGTTGCGGACAGGTGGCCACACAGCGCCCGCAGCCAAGGCATTTGTCCGCATTGTACGCCTGTTGCGGTGCGGCCTCCTGGGATTCGGGATTGCTGCACCACAGGCAGCGCAGCGGACAGCCCTTGAGGAAGACCAGCGTCCGTATGCCCGGGCCGTCATGCACGGAATAGCGCTGGATGTTGAAAACGGTACCGCGATTCTTGTCCGACATGGCATCTCTCCCGAAAGGCGGAAGGGGGCCGAAGCCCCCTCCCTGAGGTTGGATTGGCGATTTACTAGACCTGCTCGTGCTGGGTACGGGCGATGAGGTCGTCCTGCAGATCCTTGGACAGTTCCGTGAAGTAGGCGCTGTAGCCCGCGATGCGGACGATGAGGCCGCGGTACTTTTCAGGATCCTTCTGGGCATTGACCAGGGTCTGGCGGTTGACCACGTTGAACTGCACATGCCACAGCCGCAGGTCCACGAAGGCGCGGATGAAGCTCACCAGCTTGCGGGTACCTTCCTTGCCGGCCAGGCAGCTGGGGGTGAACTTGATGTTCAGCAGGCGGGCGGCACGCTGGAACATGTTGTAGTTCTTGGAGTTGAAGTTGGAGAGCAGCACTGCGGTAGGCCCGTTGACGTCGGCGCCGTGCGAAGCGGAAGAGCCGTCGGACAGCGGCGTCCAGGCCTTGCGGCCGTTGGGCGTGGCGGAGACCACGCGGCCGAAGGGCACGTGCGAGGTGAAGGGCACCATGCGGAAGTCGCACTTGATGCCCAGACGGGGCGCGTACTTCTTGCTGAATTCCTGGGCCAGGCGATCGATCTCCAGACCGATGCTGTCGGCGTAATCATCATTATTGCCGTAGCAGGGGGCACTCTGCAGCATCTTGCGGACGTCTTCCTTACCTTCGAAGTTGCATTCCAGAGCGTCCAGCAGCTCCTGCATGGTCAGTTTCTTGTCGTCGAAGACCAGCTTGCGGACAGCCGACAGGGAGTCGATGGCCGTACTGTAGCCCAGGCATTCGAAGTAGCCGAGATCCAGGCCGCCTTCGTAGTGGTGATCCTGGTGCAGGTCCACGCATTCCTTCATGGCCAGCACATGCAGGGCATCGGAGATGGGCGTGGCAAAGTGCTGCGCGCGGGCCTTGATGATGTGGTACTGCTGCATGAAGGCGTGGCGCATCAGGTAGTTCTGCTGGGTGGCGTAGGCCTGCCAGAACTCTTCCCAGGTGGTGAAGTTGCGCACGTCACCGGTCTCCACGGTCAGCAGTTCGTCGCCGTACTTCTTCATGCGGCCGTTGTAGAGCACCAGTTCCACGGCGGCACCAAAGTTCATCTGGGCATGGCCGCTGGTGTAGGTATCCACGCGGGGCATACGGATCTCGGCACAACCGGAAGTGGCATAGTCATAGATGTCTTCCAGGGGCGCGCCCTTGGCCAGATGCAGGGGGATGATCTCGTCGTCATTGAGCAGCTTGGGGAAGCCGCAGCCCTGCTTGATCATCTCGGCCACAGCGGTCAGGAAGCGCTCGGGAGAACGGCTGTGCACACGGGCGGCCAGGTCGGGGTAATGCAGGGGGCATTCCCGCTTGGAACGCATGATGATGTAGGACAGCTCGTTGGTGGCGTCGCGGCCGTCGCGGGTCTGGCCGCCCACGGTCACGGCTTCCCAGTGGGAATAGCCTTCATGCGTGGCCTTGTTGTAGGGCGTGATGGCCAGGTCCAGGCACTGGGCCATACTGGCCCACATGCACTGGAAGAGCTCGATGGCGCCTTCCTCGTCGATGCGGCCTTCGGCCAGGTCCTTCTGGTAGTAGGGCCAGAAAAGCTGGTCCATGCGGCCGTTGGTGGGGTTGGAGCTGATCTTCTGCTCCAGGCGGGCAAAAGCCTGGGTGAACCAGTGGGCCTGGATGGCTTCATGGAAGGTGCGCGGCGGGTTCTCGGGCACCCATTCGCAGTTGGAAGCGATGGTCAGCAGCTCCTGCTTGCGGCGGGGATCGGTCTCTTCGGCGGCCTTGCGGCGGGCCAGTTCCGCATGGCGGCGGGCCCAGGTGACGATACCTTCACTAACGGTGACGATGGCTTCCAGGTAGGGACGCTTTTCGCTCTGGTCCACCGGATCGTCGGGATCCAGTTCGGCCATGCGGGCCAGGGCTTCTTCACGGATGCCCTTGAAGCCCAGCTTGAACAGACGTTCCCAGTCCAGGCACCACTGCAGGCTGGAACGGTTGGAGGCCGTTTCGCAGCAGATGTAGCGGGAGATGTAGCCGCCCTTGTCGGCATAAGCCAGGCGGTGGGACTCGGGATCCAGACGGCTGTTCAGATCCTGGTGGAAGGTCTTGTCCTTCCAGTAGGGGGTGATGATCTCTTCCACGGCGCGGGCGTCTTCGGCGTTGACGTCGAAGGGGGAGGCCTCGTGGCCGGGCAGTTCCTTGAGGGCGGACGCCTGATAGTCGCCGTCCAGTTCGGGATACAGGATGCCGTAACGGGCGCCCTGCTGGCCGCAACGGCCGGCGATGAGCTGGTCATCGTCGATGTAGACGGTCATGTTCTCGCCGATGTGCTTGAGGGCCTTGGCCCAGCGCAGCACCAGCAGTTCGCCTTCGGTCTGCTTCATGGATTCGGTGAACAGCAGCGCGCGCTCCACGTCGATATGGGGCTTTTTGCCTTCAAAGGCAGCCACCAGACGGTACAGGCGGGGATGCTTTTCAGCATAGGGATTGCTCTTGCCGGCGATGGTATCGAGAAGGAGCTGTTCCTGTTCGGAATAAGTGCAGGCACACGACATGATATGTTCCTCCAGGGCCCGCAGGCCCGTTGTTTGTTCTTGTTGTACGATCCTCTACTTGCCGCTGGAGCTGCCCGTGGCGTCCACGCTCTTGCCCATGGTCTCCTGTCCCCAAATGGCCAGGAGCGCCGTGGAGACGAGGTAGCAGATGGCCAGGAACCAGAACACCGCGTGCTGGTTGCCGGAGGCGATGAGAAAGGCGATGAAGTAGGCCGCCAGCACGCCGCCGCAGATGCGGCTCACGGCTTCGCCGAGACCGGCGCCCGTACCGCGCAGTTCCGTGGGATACTGTTCGGCGATGTAGAGCTTGCAGATGGAGAAGATGGCATTGCCGAAGAAGGCCAGGGCCGTCCCCACGATGAGCCAGGCATTGAGGCTCTCCACCATGGTCAGCAGGATGCTGCAACCGGCGGTCAGCAGGGCCAGGATGATGTACATGGGCTTGCGGCCGTACTTTTCGATCATGTGGCCGCAGACCATGCCGGCCACGGCACCGATGGCCATCATCAGGCCGCCCATCAGCACGGAGCTGGACATCTGGAAGCCCTTGCCCGTGAGGATGGTGGGCGCATAGACCATGACCACGTACCAGAACACCAGGGCGGCCGAGAACATGGAGTAGGACACGATGGTGCGGCTCAGGTACGGGGGCTTGAAGAGCATGGTCCAGCTGACCTTGGGCTTGTTGCCGGAACGGGCCTCGTTCACGGCGGTCAGGATGGCGGGATCCATGTAGTTCTTGTCATGCTCCATGCCCAGACTGCTTTCCAGACGTTCCACCAGGGCCTCGGCTTCGTCATGACGGTTGTGGCGCATGAGCCAGCGGGGAGATTCCGGCATGTACTTGTGGATGAAGTACAGCATCACGATGGGCAGACCACCCACGAGGAAGGGCAGCTTCCAGGCCACTTCCAGCGGGAAGGTGGCCACGGCCCAGGCGCCGAAGGAAGACGGCAGCACATAGGAGAGCACGAGGATGGAATTGCAGTAGGCAAAGGTGACGCCGCGCTGCTTGGCCCCCACCAGTTCGGAGATGTACAGATACGGGATGGGGAAGACGGCGCCCGAACCAAGGCCGCTCAGAAAGCGCATGGCCACGACCCAGTAGAAGTTCTCCATCAGGGGGCCCATGAAGGTGAAGACCGTGAAGATGAACACGGCCCAGAAAAGGACGCGCTTGCGACCATAACGGTCCGAAAGGAAGCCGCAGCTGAAGGTGCCCAGCACCACACCGATGGTGGAGCAGGTGGCCAGCAGGCCGGTCTCCGCCGGGCCGAGGTTCCAGATCTGCTTGAGGACCAGCACGGTCTGGCCGATCAGGCCCAGGTCAAAGGCTTCCACCACGCTCACCGCGGCCAGCACGGCGATGATCTTCAGCATTTCGCTTTTGACCGGCAGGCGGTCGAAGCGGGACAGGCAATTGGCCTCGCGATGTATCAGGGACTGGTTTTCCATGATCTCCTCCATCCTAGGAGCGGCTGTACACGACATCGCCGCCCACATAGGTGCGCAGCACGGCAATGTCCTTGATGTGTTCGGGGGCGACCGTCAGGGGGTTCTCGGCCAGCAGAACCATGTCAGCGTACTTGCCGGGCGTCAGGGAACCCTTCACATGCTCCTCGAAGTTGAGGAAAGCAGCATGGATGGTCACGGCCTTGAGGGCCGACATGACCGTCACGGCCTGGTCAGGCCCGTACACGGTGCCCTTGCGGCTGGTGCGGGTCACGGCCGTGCAGACCTGGATCAGGGGATCCACCGGCGTGATGGGGGCGTCGGTATGCAGGTTGTAGGGCAGGCCCAGTTCATCAGCGTCATGGCAGGGGCAGAAGCGGGCCACACGGTCCGCGCCCACATAACCGGCATGGATCTCGCCCCAGTGGTACAGGGGGCTGATGAAGAAGCAGGGATAGGCCCCGGCAGCCTTGAGACGCTGCAGCTGGCTGTAGCTGGGATACTGGCAATGGATGACCAGGTGCCGCGCATTGGGACGGGGATGGAGCTGCTGCAGGCGCTCGTAGGCCTGGGTCACGATCTCGATGCCACCGTCGCCATTGGCATGGATGGCGATCTGCCAGCCGGCCTTGTGGATGGGCAGGATCTTTTCCACCAGCTCGTCCACGGTATAAAGGAATTCACCGCGGTAATCCGCGCCCTTGGCAGGATCCACGAAGGGATAGGGCTCCAGGAAGTAACCGGTATGGCCGCGCGGATCCCCGTCGGCCCACAGCTTGGCCGCGCCCATGGTCACCCGGCCGTTGCCGGAAAGATCCGTACCGGGCACATGGTTGGGATACGGAGCCAGGCGGCTCATGTCATTGGCGCGGATGAAAAGCACGGTACGGATGGTCAGGGTGCCGTCGTGCGCGCAGTCCAGGACCAGCTCGGTCACCTTGTGGCCCAGTTCCGCATCCATGGGCGAAAAGGCCGGGCCACCCTGCGCCGTGGTGATGCCGCAAGAGGCATAGCGGGCGCTGTCGTCAGCCAGGGCCGCACGCATCTCGTCCAGGGTAAAGCCGGGGATGTGCTTGCGCACCAGGGTCTGGGCCGGGATGCCTTCCAGGATGCCGTTGGGCTCGCCCTGGGCATCACGGCCGATGATGCCGCCGGCCGGATCGGGCGTATCGCGGGTGATGCCCGCGATCTCCAGGGCCTTGCTGTTGGCGATGCCCGTATGGCCCGTCACATGGCGGAAAAAGATGGGAACGTCCGTGGAAACTTCATCCAGGATCTCGCGGGTGGGATAACACTGCTCCTCCATGCCTTTTTCGTCGAAGCTGTGCCCGACGACCCACTGGGAAGGACGGTCGTCATGCAGCTTGCGGCGCAGGCTCTCCTTGAGGGCTTCCATGTTCTCCACAGCACAGTCGGCCGCATACAGACGGTTCATGCCGCCGCTGCAAAAATGGCTGTGCCCGTCGATGAATCCCGGCAGCAGCGTGCCCCCTTCCAGAGAAACCAGGTCGGCGCCATCGCCCACAGCCTGCTTCACATCCTTCAGAGAGCCCGTGGCCACTATACGCCCGTCCATCACGGCCAGCGCTTCGACCTGGGGGAAATCCGCATCCATGGTCAGGATGGTACCGTCATGGTAAATGGTGATCTTATGGTTTGCCATTGGGAAACTCCTGTTGATTTCTTGGTCCGTATAAAGCAAAGGCTGTGCCACAAAAATAACAAGCAATATTTTCAATATGTTAAAAAATAATCCCCTCGATTCCTTTTGTGATTATTGCATTATTGCAATAATCAATGCCCGTGTGATGCCTGCACATTTGCAAATTCGCAGTATACATTCTATTTTATAAATAAAATAAATAAAAACAAATAGTTATAATATTTATTTCATTTTTGCAATACTGTAGGGATGCAATGTAAAAACAAATAATGATTATCCATAATATTAAATGGGATGCATCCTTTCGAAAACGAAGGGGAAAATGATGCCGACAAAGGACATCAGGGCATAAAAAAAGGGAACGCACAGCGTTCCCTTTTTTCGCATATAAGGAAAAGGTTCACATGAAACAGGCCATCATGCCTGGATGTCCTGCTCCAGCGCATCCCGCAACAATTCCGCCTGGACCTCCGGTCGAAGCGGCCCCGGAAGGGCCGCATAGCCCTCGAAAGGCATCATCTGGGCATAGAATTTTTCTTTGTCGTTACGAGCGGCCAGCAGCTGCAGGGCATCCTGCATGCAGATATTGAGGTGCCAGTGCTTCTGCCGGCTCCAGGTCCTGACAAAAGCCGCCATCCTGGCGCAGCCGTCCTTACCAGCCACCGCACGCGGCGGCATGGGGATCTCCAGCATGCGGGCGGCACGGGCCAGGCCCTGCTCATATTTGCAGGCAGCCACGGAATGCAGGATCGCCGTAAAGCCGTTGCGGGCGCAGCCCGCCCCCGGCGAGATCCCTGCGGAAAGCGCATCGCCGGCCCGGCGCCCGTCAGGCGTGGCGCCCGTGACGCCCCCCATGGCCCGGTGACTGGTCACAGGCACGTAGAAAATCTCGGGGGTACCACCGTAATAATTGAGATGACGGCCACAGAACTCGACCATGAAACGGTCGAGCCTGGCAGCGATGTCATCGACCCTGTCATCCTGATTGCCGAACTTGGGAGCGGCCAGACAGTACTGGCGCTCCAGCTCGAAACCTTCGAAGTTGTTCCTGAGAGCTTCCAGAAGGCGGGCCATGTCCAGAACGCGCCGCTCATAGACCAGCCAGCGGATGGCCGCCAGCGAATCCACCACTGTCGCGAAGCCGGTAGGGCCGATCTGCCCGCCCAGGATCAGGGCGCCTTCCAGTCTGCCCACGTTGATGTCCCTGCCCTGCTCCATACACAGGTCATGCAGGCTGGAAAGCAACGGTGCCGCCACATGGGCTGGGCGCAGGGTATCCGCCACATATTGCTGGATGAGGACCTGCTCCAGAATGAAGGAAAGCTGGGCGAAAAAGGCTTCCTCAAAGGCAGCGTATGTGCTGAAAGCACACGGATCGCCTGTCTCCAGCCCCAGCCGGCCGCTTCCCTCCATGCTGCAATGCCCGTCATACAGCACCATCTCGAGCACGGCCGCAAGGTTGAACCAGGTCGTGCCGGTCAGATAGGTCGTCCGGTTGATCAGACGCACCTCGCTGTAGCCGGAGCCGCTGTAGTCACGCGCCTCCTCAAGGCCGGCCCCTTTCCTCACGAGCAGATCGATGATCTCGACATCATTCATGAATTTCGGGCCGCGCCCCTCCCGGATGGCGGCACAGGCCGCCTGCAGCAGATCTTCCGGCGTCTTTTCGTGGATCCGCAGGCTGAGTTCGGGATAATCCAGCGGGAACTCGCGCCGGGAACGCAGCAGCAGCCAGGAAAGCTCGTTGGTGGCATCACTGCCATCCGCCAGCTGGCCCCCGATGCAGGTGTGTTCCCAGTGGGCATTGCCTTCATAGATCTGGATCCCGGCCGCCGTCGGCTGGACACGCACGAACTGCGCCATGTTCAGCCACAGGCAGTCCAGCAGCTCCAGGGCCTGATCTTCGTCCAGGCGGCCCTCCTCCCTGTCCTTCTTGTAAAAAGGATACAGATACTGATCCATGCGGCCGTTGCTGATGATGCCGCCGTGCAGCTGTTCCAGGCGCGACACCAGCTGGGTGAACCATTGGGCCTGCAATGCCTCGTGGAACGTACGGGCGGGCTGCCAGGGCACATGCTCGCAAATGGCCGCGATGCGCTCCAGCTCTTCACGGCGCACGGCATCGCCACAGGCCGCCGCCTGCTGCCGGGCAAGCGCGGCATAGCGGCAGGCAAAGCTCCGTATGCCTTCGCAAAGGATCATCACCGCCCGGTAAAAAGGTGCCTTGTCCCAGTTGTTGGACGGGTCGTTGATGTCCAGGGCATCCAGACGCCGGGCGGCCTCCTGATAGATGCCGCAAAACCCCCGTTGCAGGACCTTGCCGTAATCCAGCACCCACTGCAGGGAATGGCGGACCGTGGCTGTCTCGTGGATGATGAAGGACGGTACGTAAATGTCCCCGTCCTTGTAGAGAAGCCTGCGCAGATGCAGGGGCACCGCATCGGCCAGACTTTCCCGGAAGGTCCTGCCGGCCCAGAAGGGCAGCAGCTCGTCGCGTATGACGGCGATGTCCTGCTCGGAAAAATGATGCGGCATATCTTCCGCCGACTCCAGCAGGCTGCCGGCGGTGGCAAAATAGGCTCCTTCCAGTTCGGGATAAAGGATGCCGTAGCGTCCTTCAGGCCCCCCCCTGCCCACGATGAGCTCGTCCGGCAGGATCCGCACGTCTATGTTCTCCATGACGTGCGCCAGGGCCTTGGCCCAGCGCACCACCAGCGGCAGGTGCTCGGTAGTGCGGAACGAACGGGTGAAATAACGTGCTCTGTCCACCGACAGGCGAGGCACCTGGCCCGCGAAGCGGGACAATATGCGGGCCGTACGTGCCCGCGGACTCGTCATGACAGCCTTCATCACGCCTCCCCTTCTGCCCGTCCGTGCCGCGCCTCACGACGGCAGGCCGCCACCACGGCCCGCAGCTCCTGCAACTGGGCGCTGTCGGGACCAACGCTGGCCAGCTGGGAACGGACCATCCCGAGCTGGGCATATTTTTCTTCCCCTACCGGCAGGCACGGCAAAAGCTCGTGGCGCGTCACCGTGGGCAACTGGGCCACATGCCGTGCCATGTCCCGGATATCCGCCTCATTGTCATTGAAGCCCCGGACGACCGGGGTCCTGACCCAAAGGGGCAAGGCCGGGAACTCACGCACGATCCTGTCCAGATTCTCCAGTATCCGGCTGTTGTCCATATGGGTGAACGCCCGGTGCTGGCGGCTGTCCAGATGCTTGAGGTCGAAGATCAGCAAATCGCAATGCCGCAGGGCCGTCCTGTTTTCTGGAGCATCCAGATCGAACCAGCCGCAGGTCTCGATAGCGGTATGCAGTCCCTTTTGATGGGCCAGCGTCATGACCGCGGCGGCCAGGGTCGGCCGGACCAGCGGCTCGCCGCCGCTCAGGGTCAGCCCTCCGCCGGAGGTGCAGTAAAAATCCCTGTCTTTTTCCGCTTCCTGCACGATGTCCGCGGCCGTCATGGCCCGCCCTACCAGCGAGAGCGCCCCCGAGGGGCAGACCTGCGTGCACTCCCCGCAGACACGGCAAAGCTGCCGCCGCACCACGGGCCTGCCGTCCGTATCCGGTCCCGGCGGGACGATCCCTCCGGACCGGCATACCTCCAGACATCTGCCGCAGGCCGCCGCACCGATGCAGAACTGCGGTACATAGCGCAATTCCTGCTGAAAATGCAGGCTCTCGGCATTGTAGCACCACGGGCAGCGCAAGGGGCAGCCCTTGAGATAGACCGTCGTCCGCCAGCCGGGCCCGTCCTGGACGGCCCCCCGCTGGATATGGGAGACCAGGACCATCTCTCTGGAAAGATTCTCCACTGCTTCCCCGTATGCCATCACGCCTTACCTTCCTGTCCCATGTTGTGCTGCGCGAGCTTGCGCCACAGGGTGGTGGGATGCATGCCCAGCATCTGGGCCGCCTCATGCATGGTCGCGCAGCGTTGCAGCGCCTGCCGCAGGCATTCCTCCTCCACAGCAAAAAGGATGTCCTTCAGGGGCTTGCCGTGCTGGTAGACCAGGCTCGCGGCATCTCCCTCCTGCTCGGCCGGGGCTGCCGCCTGCGCCGCCCCTCCCTGCCGCATGGCAAGGGGCAGGTCTTCGGGCCGCAGGACATTGCCTTCGGACATGACCAGCATCCACTCCATGATATTGCCCAACTCCCGGGCATTGCCCGGAAAGGAGTGAGAAAGCAGCAGGTCGATGACCTCGGGAGAAAGGCGCTTCCGGCAGCCGTGCCGGACGTTATGCCTGTCCAGCATGTCCAGGGCCAGCGCATAGATATCTTCCTTGCGTTCCCGCAATGGCGGGATCAGGATCGGGATGACGTTGAGCCGGTAAAAAAGGTCCTTGCGGAACCTGCCCTGCTCCACATCCTCGGCCAGGTTCCTGTTGGTGGCCGCCACGATGCGGACATCCACGGAGACCGGCTTCGTCCCCCCCACCCGCAAAAAGGCGTGCTTGTCCAGTGCTTCCAGCAGCTTGACCTGCATGGGCAGGGGAAGTTCGCCGATCTCGTCAAAAAAGACCGTACCGCCGTGGGCCGCTTCCAGCAAGCCTGTCTTGCCCTTGGGATTGGCGCCGCTGAAGGCCCCGCGTTCGTAGCCGAAAAGCTCGCTCTCCATGAGCTGCTCGGGGATGGCACCGCAGTTGATGGAAACGAACGGCCCGCTCTTCCGGGGCGAAAGACGGTGGACGATGGCCGCCAGCATGCTCTTGCCCACCCCCGATTCTCCCTGCAGGAGGACGGAGCTGTCCGTCTGGCTGACCTTGATGGCCCTGTCGACCACGCGACGTATGGCCGCGCTGCGGACGACCATGCCCACTTCCTGGGTCACCTGACTGAAGATGTCGCCCCCGTGTGCCACGGCTTCCGCCTCTTCGGCACTCCGGCGGCTGTCTTCCAGCTGCTGGCGCACATAATCGAAACGCTCCAGATCCATCAGCGAGACCACGACGAAGCGGGGCTTTTTGTGATTGTCCAGAGAAGGGACCGACCACAGCAGCAGGGGCCGTCCCTGGCAGCGGGCGATGCTCTGGGCAGGCAGGGCCCGCTGGAGGCAGTGCGCGACCTCCACGGCCAGCTCGGGAAAATCTTTTTCCAGCTCGCGCACGTTGCGTCCCTGCAAGCTGTCGCGCTCCATGGCGCACAAGCGACAGCAGGGAGCATTGACCCGCAGGATGCGCCCTTCCGCATCCGTCACCAGTACGGCCTGCGGCAAGGCCTCCAGCAATCCTTTCAGCTGGCTGTCCAGCTCCCGATACGCCCCCAGCTGGCGCACCACGGCATCCAGCGATGAGATCTCCTGCATGGCGCAGACCACGCCCGCCACCTTGCCGTTTTGCAGGATAGGCAACCGGTTGGCCACCACCGTGGCCGCAGGCAGGTGCATGGTCTGCCCCAGCAGCGGTTTTCCCGATGTCAGGACCCGTTTGGCTTCCACCCAGTCAGCGGCATTGAAATCCGCCAGCGGATACCCGGGAAAGGGCGTCTCGCCCCCTTGGTAAAAGCGCCTCATGCTTTTATTGACGGCAATGATGCTGCCGCTGGCATCCACCACAAGGACACCATCGCTCATGGCATCCAGGATGGGCATGAGGGGGACAAGCTGCTGCGGCAAAAGTTGAATACCCATAGAACTCATGGCACGCCCTGAAAAGATTGGAGATATGTCACGGTACAGACCGGCAGGCCGGAGCGGCCCCGGCTGTTTTTGCGATGATACTGCATTTATGCAAATTGTGAAGACTTTCCTTTGCTACAGAGATCATCATGCATTTGCGCAATGCAAATATGCAATACCATCCTTCTATACTCCTCTCCTGCCTGCGAGGGGCAGGCCATCCATAAAAAATTATTTAATAAATATTATAAACTAGTTATACGTAAAAACATAGTAAATTCCCCATAACGGCACCCTTTTTGCTTTGCCCCTCCGCAACGGGGAGATCCTGCCAGCCTCCCCAAAACCATGCGGAGGAAGCAGTCCCCATGTCCATGCGTTCACCGGCCCCCAGCCTGGGCAAGGTGGAATTCCTTGTCCTGCTCTGGACGACCTTTGCGGCCTTTGCCGCTCTTTATGGTCCCCAGCCGTTGCTGCCGGTCATCCAGCAACATTTCGGGGTCGGCAGCCAGTCTGCCAGTCTGCTCATGACGCTGGCTATCCTGCCGCTGGGGCTGGCGCCGGTCTGCTACGGCTATATCCTCAACCTGTGCAGTACCCGCCGCCTTTTGCAGCTGACCACAGCTCTGTGCGCTCTTGTCCTGCTGGCAGCCTCGTTTACGACGGCCTTCTGGCAGCTGCTGGCCCTGCGCACCCTGACCGGGCTGCTGGTCCCTGCCATCCTGCTGGCCCTGATGACGCACATCTCCCTGCACAGCCGGCAGGAGTCCCTGCAACGGGCCATGGCCATCTATACCACGACCACCATGTTCGGGGCCTTCCTGGGCAGGATAGGTTCCGGTTTCATCACCAGCTGGCTTGGGTGGCAGGCCGCCTTCCTGACATATGCCCTTTTGCTGGGGTCTGCACTGCCCTGCCTCCTGCTTTTGCAGCGGACCAGGAGCACACAGCATGACGTTTTCTCCCCGGCCCACCTGTTAGGAGTGCTGCGCCAGCCGGGCCTGCTGCTGCTCATGCTCATCGGCCCCCTGTGCATCTTCGCGCATGCCTCTGTCCTGAACCTGGCGCCCTTCCGTATGCGGGAACTCCTGCCTGATGCCGGCAGCTGGGCTACAGGCCTGCTCTATGTCCCTGCCTTCATCTGCTCCCTGCTGGGGATCTTTTCCAAAAAGATCATGCGGCTGCTGCACGGTGAGATGCGCACGATCCGTTGCGGCGTCCTGCTCTTCCTCGCCTCTGTCCCGAGCCTTCTCCCTTCGAGCCCGCTCTCCCTGCTCCTGGCCATATTCGGTATGACGACGGGCTTCGTACTGGTCTACACCACGCTGCCCGGCGTGGTGAACCGCATGAGCCTGGCCGAAAAGAACATGACCAATGGCGTCTATCTTTCCGTTTACTACACCTTCAGCGCCCTGGGGACCTGGCTGCCTGTCATGGTCTACAGCCACTTCGGCATCGTTTCCTATGTCCTCTGCCTCACGGGCGTCTTCGCTCTGGCCCTTTCCCTCGTCCGCAAGAACCTCACCATCAACCTGTAAGAGAACATCATGAAGATCATCGACTTCCGCTATCGTCCCAGCACCCGTGCCTCTCTCGACAGTGTCATCAAAAACCCCGTGTACTGCGAATACATCAAAAAGACGGATTTCTGCTCCCGCCCCGAGAAGAGCCTGCCGGAGTGCATTGACGAACTGCGCGGCCTCGACATCGCCAAGGCTGTGGTCTCCGGGCGCGACATCGAATCCACCTATGCCATCCAAAGCACCAATGACGACGTGCTGCAATGCATGGCGGCCGCGCCCGACCTGTTCATCGGCTTCTGGGCCTATGATCCCCACAAGGGCATGACGGCAGTGCGCCGCTTCCGCAAGGCCGTTCTCGAAGACGGCATCCGAGGTGCCGCCATCGACGCCGCCATGGCCCACTGTGCCGTGGACGATGCCAAATTCTATCCGCTGTACGCCATGTGCTGCGAGTTCGACATCCCCGTCATCATGACCGCCGGTCTTTCGCCCTTCATGCCCAAGGTCGTCCTGGATTCGACCGATCCCCGTCACATCGACCGCGTGGCCACCGACTTCCCCGAACTGAAGATCCTGCTCAGCCACGGCGGCTATCCCTGGGTTCTGGAAGCCATCGCCCTGGTCCTGCGCCACAGCAATGTCTACATGGACTTCTCCACCTGCGAATCCAAGCTGATGGGACAGAACTACATCCAGGCCGCCAACGAATACATCACGGACAAAGTCGTCTTTGCCAGCGCCAATCCCTTCGTGGAAGTCCACAAGGCCGTCGAAAAATATCAGCGTCTCGATCTTACTGAAGAATGCCGCCGCAAGCTCTTTTATGAGAACGGCATGAAGCTGCTGGGCCTCAGCAGCCTGTAGGCAGGCGTACCGGAACCATCAACATCAAAGAGAACACCATGGACATCACGACGTTCAAGATCTGTCGCCGTATCGTCAACGGATGCGGCAGCTTTTACGGAAATATCGCCGAAGAGGCCGCCTCGCTGAACGGCCACAGGATCTTTCTGGTCTGCGATCCCATCCTGGCCAAGCTGGGCCTGACGGAGAAGACCGCGGCCCTGCTGCGTGAAAAGGGCTTTGAGGTGGCGATCCATGCCGACGTGGAACCCGAACCCCGGGTGGAGAGCGTCCTGGCCGCCGCCGAACAGGCCCGTGCCTTTGGGGCCGACTGTGTCATCGGCATCGGCGGCGGCTCATCGCTGGATACCGCCAAGACCTGCTCCGTGCTGCTGGGCAACCAGCAGGACATCCGCGAACTGTACGGCATCGAAAAGGTGTCCAAGCCGGGAGCGCCCCTGATCCTCGTCCCCACGTCTGCCGGTACGGGGAGCGAAGTCACGGACATCGCCATCCTCTCCGACGAAGCCGCCCAGCTGAAGATGGGCATCGTCAGCCGCCATATGCTGCCCGCCAGCGTGATCCTGGATCCCGAACTGACCCTGAGCCTTCCCAAGGGCCCCACCGCAGCCAGCGGCATGGATGCCCTCATCCACGCCATGGAAGCCTACACCTCGATCCATGCCACGCCCCTTACCGACATGTGGGCGGAACATGCCATCGCCCTCATCGCTCCCAACCTGCGCAAGGCCTGGGCCCGCGGTGAGGACATCCAGGCCCGGCAGGCCATGCTGACCGGCAGCTTCTACGCCGGTGTGGCCTTTTGCAATGCAGGCGTCACGGCCGTGCATGCCTTTGCCTATCCCATCGGCGCGCGCTACCACATCCCGCACGGTCTGGCCAATACCCTGATGCTCCTGCCCGTCTTCCGCTTTAACATGGTAGGCAATATGGAACGCTTTGCCCGACTGGCCGCCATGCTGGGAGAAAACACCACCGGTTTGAGCCACGAAAAGGCCGCCGGTCGCTGCCTCGATGCTCTGGAAAGCCTGGCCCGCGACCTGCAGGTGCCCCGTCATCTTGCCGATTACGGCGTCACGCCCGACGATGTGCCCGTGCTGGCCGAATCCGTACTGCAAGTGACCCGCCTGCTGGGCAACAATCCGCGCAGCGTCTCGTTGCAGGATGCCATCAACATCTACCGGGAAGCGCTCTAACGCCTCTCCCCGGCCTGTCTGACCGGCAGGCTGCCAGCCATACACACCATTGCCCCGATCCGGCAACATGTCCAACGGCACTTGCAGTCATGCAGGTGCCGTTTTTCTGTTCCCGGGGGCCTCAGCCAAAAGCAAAACAAAGGCACACCCGCCACCCCGGATATGCCCTTCCCTTTCACGGCCTCCCCGTATAACAATCGTCGGGCGAGGAAGGGTTGCCTATCCCGTCCGTGCATACCGTCCGGCTGCGGCCATCCTGCCCCAAGGAAAACACAGGCACGCTGCCTGCGCATGACCAGCCTCACCATGCGATCCTGCAACGGATGCCTCCATGCATAAGCCTGGCAGGCATTGGGGCCCTCACCATCGTGCTGGCTCGGTTCTCCCGCACATCAGGCAAACAGAAAGGATATATCCATGCATCACCTGCTACGGGAACGAATGCGGCTCCTGCCGTTAACGGCCCTCCTTTGTGTTCTTTTCCTCCTCATGGTTGCCTGCGCTCCTGCGCACCGCAAGACAACCCCGGATGCAGGTCTGGAGCTGCGTCTCCTGCACGTGAATGATACCCATGCCTTTCTTGCCGGTATCGATGACCGCATGAACGCCTGTTTCGAGGCCGCGGACTGCCGCGGCGGCCTGGCTCGCATCAGCGCAGCCATCCAGACTGCCCGGCAGAAGCAGGACAACGTCATCGCCCTGGACGCGGGCGACCAGTTCCAGGGCACCCTGTTCTACAGCGTCAACAAATGGCCCGTGATCGCCGCTGCGGACGCGCTGCTGCCCTACGACGCCATGACCTTGGGCAATCATGAGTTCGACGAAGGATGCCGCGAACTGGCCCTTTCCCTGGAGGCCCAGCCCCTGCCGGTGCTGGCCGCCAATCTGACGCCGCAGCAGGGCTGCCCGCTGGCCGGGAGCCGCATACGCCCCTACCTTGTCCGGACGGTACGCGGGACCAGGGTGGGCATCATCGGGCTGGCCAATGACGAAGTCACCGGACTGGCGGCCGCCTGCCCCCGGACCACGTTCCGGGATGCGCGGACAACACTGCAGCAGTACGTCGCCGAGCTGGAGGCTCAGGGCATCCGGCATATCATCGTCGTGACCCATCTGGGGCTGGAACGGGACAGGGAGCTGGCCCGCAGCGTCAACGGCGTGGATGTCATCGTGGGCGGCCATACCCACACCTATCTCGGCCCCGGTTCCAAGGATGGTCCCTACCCCATCGTGGAACACGCGCCGGACGGCGCTCCTGTCCTCGTGGTGACAGCCGCCCGTGCGACCCGCTATCTGGGGGATCTGAGCATCACCTTCGATGCGGCGGGCACCCCTGTGTCCTGGACGGGCGGTCCCCGGGAACTCCTCCCGGCCCTGCCGCAGGACGAAGCCATGACCCGTCTGGTGGCCGGCTACGCGAAGAGCCTGGAGCGCTATCGTACGGAGATCGTAGGCCGCCACAGCGTGCGGATGCCGGACGGCATGGAAGCCTGCCGCAAGGGCGACTGTTTCAGCGGCCTGCTGACGGCAGACGCTTTTCTGGAATACGGAAGGAAACAGGGCGCACGTCTGGCTCTGGTGAACGGCGGCGCCATCCGGGCCTCCCTGCCCGCAGGCGACATTTCCCGGGGGGATCTGCTGGCCCTGCATCCCTTTGACGGTCAGGTGTATGTCCGCGAATATTCAGGCAAACAGATCATGGACGCCCTGGAGCACGCCGTGTCCGGGCCCGACGGGGAAGGGCCGCAGCTGCTGCAGGTGGCGGGCCTGGCCTATGAGGCGGATACCAGCCGCCCTGCAGGCCGGCGTCTGCAGGCCGTCCATATCGTGGACGAACGCGGTCGGCGGCATGTGCTCGATCCTCAGGGCCGTTATGGTGTGGTCCTGAGCGATTTTCTGGCGTCAGGCGGCGACGGTTTCGGGATGTTGCGGCAAGGCCGTCTGCTGGGCACCAGCCCCTTGTCCGTCAGGGAGCTGACGGGCGACTACATCCGGCGTCATTCCCCGCTGACGGCACCACGAGGGGAACGTATCATCCTTGATCGGGCGAACGGCCAGAGCCCGCAGTAAGCCGGGAGAGGACGCCAGGCAGGCCCCCCGGAAGAATCGATACGGACAGGATGCGCCCGAGAAATCCCGGATGCGCCGACAGACAGCTTAGCCTCCAGCCATGGTAAACAGGGAACAAAAGGGAACGGAGAAAGCAGAGGGAAAAGAGAGGATAGACAGGGAAAGGGCACCGGCTCAGGGCCGGAAGGGCTCAGCCGAGGCACCAGGGAGGCGAGGCTTGTAGCGGCCCCGCGTCAGCATAAAGGCTGGCAGAGGAGATGAGAGAGGCAGCAAGGGCTCCCGCCCCGCCTGTTCTTAAGAGTGCGTCGGCTGGTCCGCAGGAACGTTCCGGTTCCAGTAGACCAGGACGCGCCGGACGAATTCCTGCGTTTCAGGAAAAGGCGGGATGCCGCCGTACTGCTCCACGCTGCCGGGCCCGGCATTATAGGCCGCCAGGGCCAGCTCCACGGAGCCGAAGCGCTGCAGCTGGTGCATCAAATACTGGGAACCGGCATAGACATTGGCCCGGGGATCGAAGGGGTCGATGAGTCCCAGCTCTTCCTGGGTATGGGGCATGATCTGCATGGCCCCCTGGGCGCCTACGGGTGAGACCGCGGTGTGGTCAAAGGAGGATTCGGCCTGGATGACCGCCAGCACAAGCCCCGCGTCAAGGCCGAAGATCTCCTCGGCCTCACGGGCCAGACGGCGCCATTCCTCCGGTGCGGGAGGCACGATGTCGTCATGGATCACCGGTGCGGACGGCGGGCGAAAAGGCGTACGCCGTGCCGGTGCGGCAGCAAAAGCCTGCCGCTCGTCCCGGTCAGCCGTTGATACGGCGGCCACGGTCATGGTCTGGGGGGCAGGAGCCGTCATGGCCGCTGCGGCCTGCCGGGCATCGCCCGGGGCTTTTTTCTGCGGCAGGGAAGCGACCCGTACCATGCGCGGCAGGACCTTCTGCTCCTGATATTCATGGGAAAGGATGCCCGTACCGGGCTGCAGGGGCACCGGCGGCAATGCCGCTTCCGGCGGAGGCGCCACATGCCCGGACGTCCGGGAGCCACAGCCCCCGGCCGGCAAAAGGCACAGCAGCAGGCAAAAAAAACAGAAAATATGAAGGCAGCGGCTATCCTTCACGGCTCAATTTTCGTCGTGGGCAAGCTGGAAATAGAGTTCGATGGTATTGGTGCCGTCATCACCGCTGTAGCAATGGTGCGCGGAAACGTTCTTGACCAGGTGGACGCCCAGACCGCCGATGGGGCGATCCTCTGCGGCCAGCGACGTGTCCGGTGTGGCGGTCTCCATGAACGGATCGAAAGACGTGCCCCAGTCCCGTATCCAGACGCAGAGGAAGGGCGCGCTGTCCATGCTCACCCGCTTGAAGCCCAGTTCCATCTGCCCCCAGTGGGCGCTCCTGTCGCCTTCCTGCGGGCAGGTGCCGGCATAGGCATAGGTGGCCACATTGACCAGCAGTTCTTCTACTGCCAGTTCCACGAAACCAAGGATGTCGGCGTAGTCGGCGGCCAGGTGTTCACGCAGGAATTCCATGGCCGGCGCGCAGCTGTCAACACGGGCGGGAAGCATGATTCTGGCCACAGCCTACCTCCTTGCCCTCTCAGCCGGCCAGAGCCGCAAGGGCTTCCTGTCGACTGTCCCGGACAGTCAGCATGGCGTTGAACCCGGAGATGCGGAACACTTCCGCCGTCATGGGCTGCAGGGAACAGAAGGCCAGCTTGCCGGCACAGGCCTTGAGCGCCTTGACGAGCCCCAGAATGCCCCGCAGTCCGGCGGAGCTGATGTATTCCAGCCGGGACATGTCGATGAGCAAACGCTGCTTGCCCGCTTCCAGCAGGGCGCGGGTCGCGTTTTCGAATTCCGGTGTCGTCGTGGCGTCCATGCGGCCTGCAAGCTCCACGATGGCGATACCGTCCTGTTCCGTTACGATGACTTCCATAGAACCTCCGAATCTGGCTACTGATAGCTGAGCAGCAGGCCCTGACTGATCTTCAGCCAGCCGTCCAGCGTCACGAACAGCAGCAGCTTGAACGGCAGGGAAATGGTCATGGGCGAAACCATCATCATGCCCATGGCCAGCAGGACATTGGAAATGATAAGGTCTATGGCAACGAAAGGCAAATAGAGCAAAAAGCCGATCTGGAACGCCTTGGTCAGTTCCGTGATGGTAAAGGCCGGCACCAGGATGAACATGTTGTCACGCGTGATGCTCTGCCGCTGATGCTCCGGCCATATGCGCTGGGCCGTACCCATGAATTCCTGCAGGATGGCGGGGCTGGTGTTCTTTTCCAGGAATTGCCGCAACGGCGGCGAGACGGCCTGCAGGGTCTCCAGCATCTCCGAAGGCTTCGGGTTCGCGCTGAACCGCTGTTCCTCCAGCAGGGCCTTGGTATCCATGGCCACCGGCGCCATGATGAAGACCGTCAGGATGATGGCCAGGCCGTTCATGACCATGGCTGGCGGCACCTGCTGCACGCCCAGCGCGTTGCGGACAAGGCTCGTGACCACCACGATCTTCACGTAGGACGTGACCATCATGAGCAGGAAGGGCGCCAGCCCTAAGAGCGCCAGGCCCGCGATGAGATAGAGGGGATTAATCCCGGCCAGTTCCATCCCCGGCCCCCTGCGGCGTACCGCCGTCCTGTCCGGCAGCATGCATGCGGGTGATCTGCACGCCCGGCATGCCGCCCACATCCACCAGACGTCCCTGCGCCAGCAGCTGCCCCGCCACACGGATGTCCACGACGGGCGACGGTGTCTCGCCGCCCAAGGCCAGCGTATGCCCGGGGACAAGCGCCGCCAGTTCGTCCAGACGAAGATGCAGCCTGCCGATCTCAAAGACCACAGGCAGTTCCAGTGCCCCGACAGATGCGGGGGCCACCGTGGGGGCTTCTGCGGCGGGCCCATCGCCCTGGACGGCCCCGGCAGGGGCCAGCTGTTCTTCACTCATGCCGTCCTCGCTTTCTTTCTCTGCAGACTCCCGGCCGGGATCACCCATATCCGGCCCCAGCACGGACAAGATCCCTTCCCCAAGCCGGCAGGCCAGTGCCCTGCCCTGCGGCAGGCGCAGACGCGGCGTCTCAGGGGCCCAGCTCTCCGGCAAAAGGACATCCCCCGGGACCAGCGTCGCCGCCTCGTCTGCGGACAGATGCATGCGCCCCGCTTCCAGCGGACAGGCCAATGTCCCCGTGAAACAGCCCCCGGCCTCCGTGCGCATGGGGAGCTGTTCCAGCCGCTCCAGCACATAGCGTGCGGCATTTTCCTTCGTCCAGGACAGACGCAGGAAGACAGCCTCACCACCGGGCAGATCCAGCCGCAGGGGCAACGAACCGCCCCAGGCGATCCCGGCCTGCGGTGTACCGCTAAAACGCAGTTCACAGCCCAGGAAGGGTTCCAGCCGTTGCAGCGCAGGCTGCAGCAAACGCTCCAGAACAGCCAGACACAATTCGCCGGGCAGGCGGGCAAAGGTCTGCTCCCCTGCGGGCAGGGCGCTGCGCCAGGCGGCAAGATCCGTCCTCAGGGCCAGTGCCTCCAGAGATGACCATTCCAAGCGCCACAGCTCCTCGCCACTGCTCAGATACAGCACGGCCGCCGGAACAAAGGGAGCATCCTGCTCCGCGGTGGCCGCTGCGACATTGAACGACAACGTACAGGGAACAGGCTGCTCCGCACCGGCATCCAGCGCTACGGTCAGCGGCAGGGCCCGGCAGACGAGGGCATTGACCAGCCGCGCCTGCAACGGCGGCAGCGCTGGCGGGATGAAAGGCCGGGAAGGGATCACCTGGGACATGACTCACCTTTTCCGAAATCAGCGGGATCTGTCCGCTCCCCTTCGGAGGGGGAAAATATCGCGGCGCGCCGTGTGGCGGCCGTAGCTACTCCACGTCAGGGACGTAATCCTGGCGGCCCCGGGACTGCTGCCGGGCATCGCCTTCATTGTCGCCGTCCGCCCGGCTCTGGACGATCTCCACGCGAACGTTCTCGCCACTGCGCTCCAAAGCGCTGCGCAAGGCATCCTGTGCCCCCACCGCCGTCTGGAAGGACGCCGGATCGGCGCAGGCGAGCCGGATGAACAGCTGGCCGTCCTGCGCCCGTGCCAGACACAGCTCCGCGCCCGAAAGCGGGCCCTGCCCCAGCGTGATGCGGACTTCCGGAGAGCCCTTGCCCGGCTCGGAGACCAGGATGCGGTCCACCAGTTCGTTCACGAGGGCGTCCACATCCCCGGGAGCCGGAGCTGCCTGTGCGGCGCTCGTCTGCATGCTCTGCATGCGGCTGCCGAAAAGGCTGTCCAGCAGCGCCTGGGGCGACAGGGCATCCTGCCGGGAACCGCCCCGACCATTTTCCTGACCGCCCTGCCCGTCCCGTTCCCGGGATTCCTGCATGGCCCGGTCAAAACGTTCCTTGTCCCTGTCGTCCACGGGACGATCCGCGCCTTCACGCTCCGCCTGCATGCGGGAATCCGCTTCCTGCAAGCGTCGGGAACTGATCTCCATGCCCATGGGCACCTCCAGCATATGCCGCCATGCGGATCCGGCCGAACACCCTGCGGGGGCCTCAGGCATCGTCACTGGCGCGGGAAGGGGTGGCGAACTCCTCCAGCTCCAGATCTTCCAGATGCTCCTGCTCCCGTTTGGCGTTCTCCTGCCAGATGTCACGATGTTTCTCGATCTTCGCCGCTTCCCGGCGGGCCAGGGCCACGGCCCTTTGCGCACCGGTCACGGCCTGTTCCTGCTGCCGCACCTGCTCCTCCGCCTGGCGCACGGCCTGGAAGCGTTCCTGCTCTCCGGTGGCCAGCATGCCCAGAGAGGCCCGAAAATCCGCCACCTCTTCCAGAGAAAGGCTGGCCCCCAGGATGGCGGCATAACGCCGCTCTTCTTCTTCCTGCCGCCAGACGCGGTAGCGTTCCAGCTCGGCCTGCCGCCGCCCCACTTCCTCACGCGCCTGTACCAGCCGGCGTTCCTCCAGCCGCAAGGCGTTGCGGGCGGCGTCCTCCCGATAGTGGCGAACGGACAGCAGGGCCTGCAAGGGATAGAGTCGTTGCGCCATGATGCACCTTTGCCATATGCAGAGGCCGGGCCCCGCTTACAGCACGACCTTTTTCAGGGCCGCCAGGGTCTCCTCGAACGAACTTTTTTCCTCCAGCCCCTGGCGCAAGAAGGCATTGACCGCCTGGATATGTCCCAGGGCGAAATCCGCCTCGGCATCGGCCCCTTTCTTGTATTCGCCGATCTGCACCAGCAGCTCCACTTCCGCATACTTGGCCAGTATCTTGCGCAGGGCCTGGGCCGCGGCCTTGTGCTCCTTGTCCACCACGGCGTTCATGACGCGGCTGACGCTGGCCTGGACGTCGATGGCGGGATAATGGTTGGCAGCGGCCAGCTTGCGCGAAAGCACGATATGCCCGTCAAGGATGGACCGGGTCTCGTCGGCGATGGGTTCGGTCATGTCATCACCTTCCACCAGCACCGTATACAGGGCGGTGATGGAGCCTTTGTCCGAATTGCCCGCCCGTTCCATGAGCTTGGGCAGCTCCGAGAAGACCGACGGAGGGAAGCCCCGGCGGGTCGGCGGTTCTCCGGCCGCCAGACCGATCTCGCGCTGGGCGCGTCCGAAACGGGTCACGGAATCCATCATCAGCAGCACGCTCTTGCCCTGATCGCGGAAATATTCGGCAATGGCCGTGGCCGTATAGGCGGCCTTGAGCCGCTCCATGGAGGAACGGTCCGACGTGGAGACCACGAGCACGGCCTTTTTGCGCCCTTCCGGACCGATGTCGCGTTCGATGAATTCCCGCACTTCGCGGCCGCGTTCCCCGATGAGCGCCAGCACGCAGACATCGGCCGTGCAGCCTTTGAGGATACTGGACAACAGCGTGGACTTGCCGCCGCCGGCTGCGGCGAAAATGCCCATGCGCTGCCCTTCCCCGCAGGTCAGCACGCCGTCGATGACGCGCAGGCCCAGGGAGATGGGCTTGCTGATGACCTTGCGGGTCATGGGATTGGGCGCTTCGGCCACCAGCGGATAGTGGGTGCGCGTCCTGATGGCCGGACCGCCGTCCATGGCCTGCCCCAGACCATCCACCACGCGGCCCAGCAGCTCATAGCCCACGGGGACGGAGAGTATCTCGCCCGTGGGGATGACTTCCGTGGCCGGGGAGATGCCCTGCATATTGCCCAGGGGCGACAGCAGAGCCACGTTCCTGACAAAGCCGACCACCTCGGCCTTGAGGCTCCAGTTTTCCCAAGGATTGCGCAGCAGGCAGAGTTCCCCCACCTTCACACCGGGGACCACGGCACGGATGATGGTGCCCACCACCTGCTCCACGCGTCCCCGCGTCTCCAGGGGATTGACGTCGCGGACGGCCTCTTCCAGCAGGTCGCCGATGTATTCGAAGGCCATCTACGACTCCCTGATCTTGCCCAGCAAGGCGTGCTCGATAGCCTTGAGCTGGGTCTCCAGGCTGGCGTCCACGACCCCCAGCTCGCATTCCAGGATGCAGTCCCCGGGCTTCATGCGGGGATCGGCCGTCACGTCCAGAAACGTGGCGCCGTTGGGAGCGGACGAGATCATGGCCGCCAGCGAGGTCCGCACCGCGTCCTTGTCGTCGGGAGAGACACGGATGAGCACACGCTGCTGGCTGCGCACGGCGTTCAGGGCATTGCGCACCACGCGCACCGTGCATTCCCGGTCGTCCAGCTCGCCGATGATCTTGCGCACGGCGGAGGTCACCACGCCCACGAGCTTGGCTTCCACGCCTTCGATGTATTCCACGGCCTGCATGGCCGTTTCCATCATCTTTTCGGCCTGCTCCATGCGGCCTTCCATGAGGCCGTCCTCATAACCTGCCTGCCTGCGCTCCTCGTAGGCTTTTTCCGCCTCGGCAGCCATGGCGGCAGCCCGTTCCCGGGCAGCGGCCAGCACATCGTTGGCTTCCACAAGACGCGCATAATCGGCCGCGCGCAGCACCCGCACCCCAGGGGCGGGCATCACGGTATTGCCCGTCAGTCGAAACACGGCGCCCATGACGGAGCCACCTCCTTGAGCAGCAGTTTTTTCACCCCGCGCCACAGTTCGTGGCGTTCATCTTCCGTCAGGGACGGCAGCACGGCCGCCTCCGGCAGCGCGGGCAGACGATCGCAGACGCGCAGGGCCACGTCTTCCGGCCAAAGCCCGGCCACCAGACGCAGCGCCATATTGCCGTGCAGGGCACAGCGTTCCGCCAGGGGCAGATCCGTATCCCGCCACTGGAAGAAGCGCCGCACGCCCCCCAGCTGGTAGCGGCCCCGCTGCAGGGCGTACTGATACGTCTCCTCTCCCAGGGATTCCCGCAAGGGCAGGACCTCATCCCGCAGCAGCACAGTCGCGATGGCCGGAGCATGCAGGACAACGCCCGTCACCCGGCACAGTTCCAGCAGCGCCGGAGCATCCAGAAGAGCCAGGCGGCGCGACTCCTCGGCGTAATCCCAAAAGGGGACCGGTACGGCAGGCCCGCTTTCAGCAGCGGCCGGCCCGTGCGTCAACGGGCGCTGCTGCAGCCAGGCCCAGAGGCTGTCCGCAGCCCCGCCCAGCTGTTCACGGCAGTCATCCGGCAGCCGCGGCCCGCCTTCCGGCAGATTGGCCTGCAGCAGGCGCTGCCACAAGGCCGGACGACGCGCGAGGACGTCTGCAAAAAACTGTTTGTGCATCAGGCCTCACCCTGCTTGCCGGTGTCATCCCCTTCCCCGGCCTCAAGGGCTTCACGGGCAGCGCGGCGACGGGCCAGCAGACGGCGACCATAGACCCAGCCGCCCACGCCCAGGGCCAGAAGCACGGCCGCCATGGCCAGCATCTGCAACAGCAGGGCGGGCGTATGGGCCCCCGGCGAGAGCAGCGGGGACGGGAGCTTCGTATCCGGTACCGTCACGCTTTCCCGCACCGGGACCAGCATCACGCTCACATTGTCGTATTTGAGCGAGGCCACGGCGCCCGCCACCAGCTCCCTGATCTCGGGCACAAGGTTGACCACGGGCGAATCCAGGGTATGACGCAGGAAAACCGCCGCTGAGGGCGCGATGGTGATGTTGTTCACCTTGTCGTTGACGCCGAGCACCACGTGGACGCGGGCCGTCAGCACGCCGTCGATGCGCGAGAGCGTGTCCGCCAGCTCCTGCGAAAGGGCGTAGGACATGCGGGCCTGGACCTCGGAGGTGGACGAGATCATGCCGTCACCGGCAAACACTTCCCCCAGGTTCTTGAAGGCTTCGCGCGGCAGGCTGTTCTCCTTGAGGACCTGCAGGGCGCGCACCAGCTGGTCGTCATCCACCAGCAGCGTATAGCCGTTTTTGCCTGCGGCCTGCTTTTCCGCCTCGATCCCCCGCCGCAGCAGGGTGGAAAGCATCTGGTTGGCCTGATCCTCGGACAGGCCGGAGTACATCTCCACCTTACAGCCGGAAAGGAGCAGAAGCAGGGAAAGCAGCAAAAAAAGCATGGGACGCAGCATGAAAAAACCTCTTAAGATACGGGTGCCTAACCGGACTGGCGCAGCAGGCCTTCCAGGCCTTGCGTCGTCTGCTGCGATGTCTGGACACCCACTTTGGCCTGTACGTTGAGCATGCCCACAAGCTGCTGCACATGCAGCAATTCCTGCGGGCTGATGGCCGCCCCCTGCGCGGAGACACGCTCCAGCAACTGGCCCAGCTCTTCCAGAACATCCTGGCGGGAGATCCCTTCGCTCTGGAAGACGGCCTGAGGCTCCGTCACCTCCTGCCCGGCGGGGACATCAGCGCCACCGGCTGCGGCGGGCTGCTCCACGGCAAGAGGGTTCCCGCTCTGTTCCACGGCAAGAGAGCCTTCCGCCCCCGCTCCGTCAACTGGCGGGCACGGCATGGCTTCCGCCGGTCCCGGCAGGAGCGCCGCTGCCGACGATGCAGTGGGGCCGCCCTCACCGGCCGCAGCTGCGGGGCCTTCTGGCGGAGCCGTGGAGAGCGCTTCCTCGAAGGCCCGCACCAGCTCACGCGACGGCGCACCGGAAGGACCTCCCCCGGAAGGCTCGCCCGCCCATTGGGAAAGCTTTTCCAAAGCTTCCAGCAGGTTGGTCGCCCCTTGTGCCGATGCGGGGATCATAGGCCGTGCCTCCCGGTGGACAAAACGTCATGCCGCCGGTCAGGCGACTTCCATGACGGCCCGGGCCATATCGGCCGCAGCGCAATCCTGCGGAATGGCGGCAAAGGCCTGCTCCGCATCCCCTCTGCGCCCGGCCAGCAGACAGGCAAGGCCACGCATGGCAAGGGCGTCGGCATCAGCGGCATTATCCGCAAGGACCTGGTCCAGGATGGTGAGCGCGGTATCGAAATCGTCCACGACCACATGAGAAAATGCCAGCCCCACAAGGGCCGGCGCGAACCCCGGCCTGAGCGCCAGGACTGCCTGGAAAATGGTCCTTGCCTCCCCGACGAGCCCTTTTTGGCAGGCCAGATTGGCCAGATCCAGCAGGCGGGCCATCTGTTTTTCGGAAACCATATATCTCTCCCGTTTTAGGGGCCGGAAAACGGCCCCGTCACAACATTCTTGCCTGCACGCCTCCGTTCCCGGAGGCTAGCCCGTCCGCTGGGCCAGCGACTTGAGCATATCCTGGATGCTCTTGGTCACCGAGGAGATGGTCTCCAGCTTGGCGTTGTACTGCCCCATGGCGAACTGCAGCTCCAGCAGTTGCATCTGGTCCACCTCGCCGGAGGCGCTGATCTGGTCCATCTTGGCCTGCAGGGCCTGCCCGTCCTGGCTCAGCCCGTTGGTGGCATTCTGGAACAGCTGGCCGATATCGATCCCGCCCGAGCTTCCTATATTCATGATATTCTCCTGACTGATCCGCAATGCGGTCATCTTGCTCTTACGCTTTCTGCTGCCCGGCGCTGCGGCCGGAAGGGCCGCTCCTAAGCTGCGGGGACCGGCCACACCGGCCATCCGCAGTCTGCGGCGGCTTTTCCCGGATCAGCGGTTCAGCGTATCGTAGACACGCTCCGCCACTTTCTCCGCGGCATCCACGGCGGTCATGACCTGCCGGGCAACAGCCATCTCGTCTGACGTCATGCCGGCATCCATGGCGCGCTTGACGTCCGTCCGCATCTCGAACAGCTCCTCGCGAAGCTGCTTGAGGCCACGGCCCGAAGGATCTTCCGCCAGCATGTCAAAGGCTGATTCCATTTCCATCATTTACCTCTCAATCTGTGACTGACGACCTGGCTGCCGTTACGCAGGACAAGGACTTTGGTATCGATGCTCTCCAGGGTCCAGCCGCTGGGGAGCACGGCGCCTTCAAACAGGCGTCTGCCGTCGGCGGTGGTCACGAAACGCATGGGCGACATGGTGACACCGGTCACGCGCAGCCCGCCCAGGGGATCCCCGCCGGTACCGCCCGAAGGCCGGGCCGGTGTGGCAGCGGCGGGTTCACCGTCCCGGGAAGGTGTCAGGGAGCGCTCTGCAGCTGCCAGAGCGCCCGACGCCGACGAGGTCCCGTGCAACCGAACACCGAACAGCTCGCTGGCATCCTGACGGATGGCGTCCAGTTTTCTGGTGTCTTCCGGCCGGAAATCACCGGAAAAATCCACCCTGCCCGGCAGATAGATGACCCGGACGCTCCCCAGACCTTCCCGCTGCAGGGCCGCATCCAGCACCGGCGCCAGATCCTTTTCGTAAACGATGTGCCGATCCACCGCCGGCAGGCCCCGGACTTCGGCCTTGAGGGCCGTGAAAGCCGCTGCCTCCAGCAGCTCGTCCTTCATATAGGCCCTGACCTGCAAACGCGGATTGCCCTTGTTCTCCCACAGGACGACATCAGGATGGAAACCGCGGATACCAAGCGAACTGCGCACAGCACGCAGCATGTCTTCCTGTACGGCAACTTCCAGGTACACAGGGATATGCAAGCCACGTGCCATGTCACGCAAACGAATCATGGCAGCATCGTCCGCCACTGTCCCGCGGATCTCCACTCCGGGATCACGGCGGCTTACAGCCAGCCCGCGTATGCCGGCATCTTCAAGATATTTTTTAATGATCTCAGGATAATGTTCAGGATCAGAGTCCGCAGGCCTGACCATCAGCGACAACGCAAGCAGAAAAATCGCCACCAGTACCAGCAGCAAGGCCCGCCAGCCGACACGGCGAGCGGGAGAAGATTCCGGAACATCCGGCAACAGTGTTTCCGAAGCCCCGGCGTCCATGCCAAGATCATTGGCGGTTGGCAACAGCTCCGCTGTCTCCGTGACAGCGGGGACAGCCTCTGCCTCCGCGGACGCCGCTTCTTCGGCCCCGGCGGTACGGGCGTGCGGGGACAGCTCCGGTACAAGGCTTTCCTGGGGGACTCCGGGACGGTTCCAGGCAAAACAGGTCGTGCCAAGATACCAGGCGCTCCCGGCTGCGGGGCGCAAGGGACCATCGGCCTCGGCGGGCTCCACGGGCTCTTCTCCCTGCAGGCGAAGGGGACCATCCAGGGGCGTCACGGCCAGTACGGGAAAGGCATTCTCTTCGGACGAAATGTCCAGAACGGCATGGCGGGGAGCAAGACCGGTCAGGATGATGTCGCAGGCATCATCAGACCCGACGACCCAGCTTCCTTCCGTCAGTTCAACGCAGGCCCCCAGATGCGGCCCGGAAAAGACATACAGGCAGATGGCACTGCCCCGGCTGCAGGTCACTGCCGTCCTCCGGCAGAAACAGACGTGCTGCCGACAGGGGCCGGCACCGGCTGGGCCCCCGTGCTGACAGGAGTCAGTATGGGCTGCGGCATGGTCGAATTCTGGATGCTCTTGTTGGTGGCGGGCACAGGCGCCGGCTGGGGCGTGACCGTCACAGGAGGTGCGGGCTGCACGTCCGGCGCCAGTTCACGGCGACGGGCACAACCGCCCACAGGCATCTCCTTGGGACGGCGTTCCTCATAGTCGGCCTGTGTCGGCGTCCGGCTGAAACGGGGGTCATCCACGCGGGACGGCACATTGGAGGCCGTATCCATGCGGACGATGCGCGGCGTGATCAGGATAAGACGCTCCATGCGCTGGTGCTTTTTGCCCGTAGAACCGAACAGACCGCCCAGGATGGGGATGTTCTTGAGGCCGGGGATCCCGGTCTCCGCATCGCTCTGGATCTCGTAATAATGTCCCCCGATGAGCAGGCTCTGCCCTTCTCCCACGATGGCCTGGGTATTGATCTTGGTCTGTTTGATGGGCGAAAGGTTGTTGGGATCCACGGAAAAAAGGCTGGAGCCGTCGTCCCGGTCGTCCTGCACACTGACCATGAGCTTGATGCTGTCCGCCTGCCCCGGCAGGCCGGGGATGATGTGGGGCGTCACCTTCAGGACGGTCCCGGAGTCGATCTTGAACAGGTCGGAAGACTCGTTGCCCGATACGGGAACGTAGTAGGAGCTGGTATTTTCCAGCGAGGCCTGCACGTTGTCCATGGTCAGCACGGAAGGCTTGCCCAGCACGCGGGCCTGGCCGTCTTCTTCCAGAGCGGTGACGCGGGCCAGGAAGTAGTCCGAGCCGTAGGAATACAGGGTGGAATAGGAAAGGCCCCCGGCACTGGAAGCCCCGGCAGAGGGGAAGATGCCGCTGGTCGAAGTGCCCCCGGCACTGCCGCCGCCTGTCCAGTGCTTGCCGTAAGCACCGGTACCCGACCAGTTGACGCCGAAATCACGGGAGAAATCGCTGTCGATATCCACGATGGCCGCATGGATCTCCACAAGCTCCACAGGCTTGTCCAGATCGGCGATGACCTTGGCATAATAGCTCATGCGGTATTCGGCATCGGTCACCACAACGGCATTGACCCGGGGATCGGCGATGATGCTGGGCCCGGCAGTCGTCCCGGACTGATCCTTCCCGTTCTGGGGGACTGCCGGCGAAGCCTGGGACGTATCCGTCGAGGCGTTCATGGCGATCAGCCCTTTGCCCCGCAGACCACCCTGCGCCGACGGCTGCACCGTCACCTGTGACCCGGTCAGCGGGGTCCCGTTGGCCATGGCCTGCAGGATGCTGGCCACACCGGGGATGGTCACGGTGGAATCCATGCTGTTGACTTTCATGTCTTCCGCCCAGGCGTACTTGAGCGGGAACACGCGCATGACGCTGCGGCTGCCCTGGGCATCCTCAAAGGCTTTCATGGCCCCGCGCAGCTGGTCCAGATAGATGGGCGGACCGCTGACCGAAAGCAGATTCTGGGCGTGCAGCAGCTTGACGGGCAGCTGCGGCGAAATCATGCCCGCACTGCGCAGCATGTCCCGCAAGGCGGCGGCCGAGACCGTGGACGGCGCCAGGAAGGCTTCCGCCTTTTCGCTATCGTTCCAGAACGTCACCGTACGTCCCTGCGTATACCAGCGCACCCCGAAGGCCGAACGCATGCCGTTGAGGAACGTACGGGGGTCCACCTGCTCGAAACGGCCGCTCATCTGCCCCTTGAGGGCAGGACTGCATACCGAGCCATAGCCCTCGGCGCGGGCAAAAGCGGAAAGGACCGTACAGATATTTTCATTGTCCGCATAATGAGAGAACGCCGCCCGGAACGGGAAAGCGCTGCGGGAAGACGCGCAAAGACCTTCTGTCGCCAGAAGGCAGCAGAAGATCCAGCACAGGCAGACAGCTACAAGGCGCTTCAATAGACGCCTCCGAAAAACGTACCCGACATGGAGAACATGGGAGGCAACTCCTCACGCGGCGAGTCCCCCAGGCTTTTTTTCCACCAGGCGAGGTCATTGAGGAAATCCCGGACAGCATCGTCGAACTCTTGCTGGGGCACATCCACAGGCACCCGGGATTGCAATATCAGGCGCTCCCCGTCCAGGCCCCGGGCAGCCGCATCTTCCTGCCGTTCAAGGGCCACGATCGAGGCGCGCTCGCGGCAGATGCCGGCCTGCTGGCCTGCCACTTTGCGGAGCAGACTGTCCCGCTCATGTCCCGGCTCCGGCAGGGCGTGCAGGTCAGCCAGAAGGAAACACAAGCGCCCGTCGGGAGAAAAGACTTTCAGGTCAAGGCCATCCTCCAGCCGAAAGCTGTATGAGCCGTCCTGTCCCGGACGGGGGGTCTTCCAGCCGGCCGTCACCGCAAGGGCACGGACCTTGTCATCCAGCGAAACCATAGGCAGTCCTGCATACGTCTTTCATATCCAAACACAGGTCAACGGTACGCAAAAACAAGCGTCATCGTCAAACCTTTTTCTTCCGGACCGGCGCGCCCTTACGGGCGCTGCCGGATCATCCCAGGATCTTGGTGCGGGTCTGGTTCATGTTGGCCTGCATGGAGCTCATGAAGTCCAGAGACTTGGAGACCAGGTCCTTGAGCGCCTCGTTGGTCTGCTTGGTCTGCTCCATCATGGTGCGGATCTGCTCCTGCTGGGCCTCCAGACGCTTGGCCTCGGCAGACTGCATGCTCTGGCCGAACTCCCCGCCCGCCGTGAACATGCTTCCGGCCGAAGAAAGCATGGTATTGAACGACTGCGCAACTGCGGCCGTGAGCTGGCCGTCCGCGGCATTGCCGGCGCGCATGTCCAGTCCGCCGCTCGAGGATCTGCCCACACCGGCGGCAGCCACCCCCAGGCTGGCACCACCGGCCGCCATGTTCACCACGGCCCCGGTCAGGGCGCAGGCGAACTTCTGGATGGCGCCCGTCTCGATCTTGTCGGCCTGCTGCTCCATCAGGTCGACGATCTGCAATCCCTGCGCCTGGATGATGCTGCGGTTGGTACGCCGCTGCTCCGCCGCATCCTTGAGGATCACGGAAGCGAACATGGCAGCGGGACTGGGCAGGGCCACCCAACCGGACAGGTCCCCCGAATTATCTCCGGGCGACGCCAGGTCGGGCAGCTGGCTCCGCACGTCCTTGACGGCCGCGGTAAAGTCCTTGCCGGCCTGGATAGCATCGATCAGGGCCTCATCGACCTTGGCGGCGCTGACACCCTTCGCCTGGGCCTGCTCCAGCAGCCTGCTGTACTCGACGGAGCTGTATCCCGTTGCATTCGTGATGATGGTGTCCATACTATCTCCCTTTTCAGGCATCAGGCCATGGCCGGATTGCCGCTGAGGATGGCCACATTGGCCTGCACACTTTCCTGAACGATGTCCGACACGGTCTGGAGCGTCTGTTCGGAGCGCCGCATCACTTCCTTGAGATGTTCCAGATCCAGCTCATTGGCCATGGCGATGCGTTCCAAAATGGCCTGCAGATGCTTCTGCTGGGCCTGCAGGTAGCTGATATCCTTTTCGTTGACGGCGGAAGCGATGCTGGTGGCCGACTGGGCTATGGTGTTCGCCCCACCGGCCATGGTCGCCACGCGGGCCGTCCAGGAGGCCGCCTTCTGGAAGGTCTGGGCCGTATCCGAAACAGTCTTGGTGGCTGTCTGGGCGACCTTTCCGGCCGCGCCTGCGGCTCCGGCACCGAAGGTGAGCGCCGTCAGGGCGATGGTGGTGGCAAGATCCACGGCGAACTTCGTCCATTGGATCGCCGTATCGCTGGCGCCGCAGGCTTCCATGATCTTGCCGGTGATGAACGACAGGCTGAAACCGGCCTTGCCGCCTGACGCCTCCTCCATGATGGAACTTGTCAGCAGCGCCAGGCTCGCGGCACCGACGGCGATGAGCGCCGCGCCGGAACCACCGGCAGCCAGGCCCACGGAACCGGCAGCGATCATGGCCACGGAACCGATGGCCGCCAAAGCCATGCCGATATACTTGAACGCCTTGAGCAGGCCATCCAGAAAACTCTGGCTCTTGGCCTTTTCCAGCTGCTCCTGGATGGACTTGAGCTTTTCGTCGTTGGCCATGGCGCGTTCCTGGGCGCGGGCCTCCAGCGAGGCCATACCGGCCTTGGTCTCGGTACGGCGCTGCTCGAAGCCCACAGCATCCAGCAGGGTCTCCAGAGAAAGGCCGCTCATGGTCAGGCCGGACAGCGAGACCGTGGTGCTGCTCTTCGAGGACGGCTCTTCAAGATCCGGCAGCAGCGAATCACCGCCTGCAGCCAGGAAGGAGCGCAGTGCGTTGAGGCTCTCTTCCAGATCCTTGACATCCAGGGCCTTGGTCGAACCTTGCTGGGTCGCCGCCAGTTGCAGCAGTGCGCTCAGATCGGCCGCGGGCGTCCCGGACTGTGTTCCCTGAACCATACTCATAGCATCACTCCTTGGACTGGGACAGCGTGGCAAGCAGGGCACGGATACGGTCATGGACGGCCTTGTGCGCGGGGATGGAGGCATCGCCCAGGCCCAGAGCGGCGCGGAAGGAAGCCGCCGCGTTCTCGCCGTCCCCCAGCTTCAGATAGCACAGGCCGCCATAGTAGAACGGCGCGGGATCCTTGAGGCCGCCGGCCACACCGGCCATGCCGTAGGTATCGATGGCCTGCTGCCAGGCTTCCCGGGCCTGCAGGCAACCGGCCAGGCCCATCCAGTAACGGGGATCGTCGCCGTCATACATGCACAGGCCGCGGAACATGCTTTCGGCATCCTTGTAGTTGCCCGCCTTGTACAGATTGTAGGCATAGGCATAGCCGGATTCCAGAGTATCCTTGCTGATGTTGAACACATCGGCCAGGGTGGCCCCCTTTTCCAGGGCGGCCTGGATGGTGTGGAATTCCTTTTCCGTGAACCCCGCCGCCTTGGCCATGTCCAGCAGGGCGGACTGGATGTCTTTTTCCTGTTCGGTGATCTGACTCATACTCGCTCCTTGGGGTGGATGCCGTCTGCCTGTCTGACGGCTACTGGCCACGGGCCAGATTGGTGAGGGTCTGGTTGGAGTTGGCGATCTGGGTGTTGGCGCCCTGCAGATAGGAGTTGTACTGGCCCATGTAGTCCTGGACGTAGACCATCTCCTGCTGGGTATTGGTTCCCAGTTCTTCCAGGCGGCTTTCCAGAGCCGTGATGGCCACGTCCCATTCGTCGGCGCTGTGCGAATGGTTGTTGCCGGTCTTGTCATAGGCCAGGCCGTGCGCATCCATGTAGTCCACCATCTCCTGGCTCATGAAAGTCGCATTGTTGCCCTTGGGCACGGTCTCGGTGACCGTTTCATAGACCACGTTCCCCTGGGCATCATGTACTTCATTGCCGTTGGCGTCCTTCTTGGGGAGCTCATAGGTCTGGGTCTTTTCCTTATCATTGCCCACACCGGAGTTGGCATCGGCCTTGGCCTGACGGGCCTCGTTGAGCAGCTGGGAGACCAGCTTCTGCTCGTCCTGCGCCGAAGCGATGGCATCCATCTTGTCCATGGCCTGGGTCTTGGCGGTCTGGGCCAGTTCCAGCTGCAGCTTGGCGAACATCAGCTGCAGGCTCGTGGTGGGGCCCAGTTCACCGAACGAAACAGAAGACGTCGAGGAAAAATTGACCTGGCTCATATCACTATCCTTATGTCGGCCGCAGCTTATTGGCCACGGGCCAGATTGGTAAGGGTCTGGTTGGAGTTGGCGATCTGGGTATTGGCACCCTGCAAATAGGAGTTGTACTGGCCCATGTAGTCCTGGACGTAGACCATCTCCTGCTGGGTATTGGTGCCCAGCTCTTCCAGGCGGCTTTCCAGAGCCGTGATGGCCACGTCCCATTCATCAGAGCTGTGATTGTAGTCGCCGCCGGTCTTGTCGTAGGCCAGGCCGTGCGCATCCATGTAGTCCACCATTTCCTTGGACATCAGGGTACAGTTCTTGGTGTTCTTTTCCGTCGTCCCGTTGGAGTAGGTCTCGGACTGCGTGCCTGCGGCGATACCGGAGTTGGCATCGGCCTTGGCCTGGCGGGCTTCGTTGAGAAGCTGGGAAACGAGTTTCTGTTCGTCCTGCACCTTGGCGATGGCGTCCATCTTGTCCATGGCCTGGGTCTTGGCGGTTTCGGCCAGTTCCAGCTGCAGTTTGGCGAACATCAGCTGCAGGCTCGTGGTGGGGCCCAGCTCGCCAAGGGAAGAGGTTGCAGAGACATTGTTGAGATCGACCTGACTCATATGTATTCCTTAATTATGATACCCTGTTGAAAAAATAAAAAATCACCTTTTGGCACTGGCAGTGCAAGACCTGCGGCCTGTCCGCTTACAGACGGACGATGTTCCGGCGGCCGCCTCCGGGGATGCCGCCGGCAGCAGCCGGTCTGGCGGCAGTACGGGCCTGGGCGGCACGGGCTTCACCGGCACGACGGGCTTCGGCCTCGGCCTCTTCGACCATCTTGCGCAGTTCGGGGGTCAGAGAAGCCGGATCCGTCTTTCCCTGTTCCGGCAGGCCGAGCTGCTTGCGCATGGCTTTTTCCTGGCTTTCCAGACGGGAGAACTCTTCACGAAGGGCGGCAAAATCTTCCATCTGCTTCTTCATATCCTGTTCCGTAAACGACATAACCAAGCTCCTTTTGTGTTTACAGTGTTGCAACTTGCAAAGCATAAAACGTGCCATGTTTGTATCAGGCTAAAAAGACATTAAAAATCTCTTCGGTAGCGCCAAAGTGCCAACTTTTTTGCTATCTCGTCTTTTTCCAGTCAACAACCAAGTTCCCTCAGCAGCCTCCCAAACAGGGCGTTTTTTCAGACAAGCCGCCAGATTCCGCAGGGGCCGCCCTTGCTGTTGCTACAGGCTCATGCTACCAGAAACATGTGGCATGATTCTGGCATATAGCATATCGTGTTGCCAACATTTTTTTACGGGATCGGGAGGCGCAGTTCGCCATGAGCATCGATTTTTCCATCCAGCACTCCCAGGTGCAGCCCACGTCCCGCGATACGACGGCCTCCTCCGCGGTCACCGGTTCGCTGTTCGGCAATACGGCCACCGTGGTGGAATCTCCTCTTTCCCTGCTGGCCGAGGCTGCCGAAGAACTGACCTTTGCAGCAGACACCACGGATGATTTCGAACTGGAGGAACGCAAGGAGCGGGACGAGATCAACGAGGCCATGGAAGAACGCATCAAGAAGTATCAGGAGATGATGCGTGGCGCCCGCGAAGTCCAGAAGACAAAAGAACTCAAGGGTTTTCTGGACTCCCGGACCGAAAAGGAAGAAGCCCTGCGCCAGTTGCGCCGTTTCTTCCCCGACCCGTCCGAGGCATGGGCCGCCCTCAAGGACATCCATGACGAGCTTTCCGCTGCCCCCGATACCCCGCCGGAGACCCTGCGCGTCCTGAACGAGGCCCTGGAGGAGCTGGAACGTACGGAAGGCCCCGCCATACGGGCCGGGATCAACGGCGCGCTCAATGCCCGGGGCTTCGAAGGCCTGGGCGATGCCGGCGTGCTGGGGAGCTTCTATCGGGAAGTTGTCTGCCATTTTGAAGACGTCAACAGCCTCTATGACCACATCCAGAAGACGTACGGCAAGGATTTCGATGCCGCGCTGGACTTCCTCTACAAGGCACTGGGCAGCGACCTTGCGGCCGATATGCCCAGCATGGAGACCAGCCATCTGGAGCACGTCAACGGCAGTCTGGGCGAGCTGCGGCAGCTGCAAAGCGCCCGCAGCCTGTGCGCCCGCCTGCTGGAACGCTGGAGCAGCGTCCACGGGATCCGGCACTGCCCGCTGGACGATATGGCCTTGCTGGGCAAGGTGCTGGACCTGCGCAAGGAGCGCTACATCAGCGGCAGCCGCATCAGCCGCCTGGCCGAGGAAGCCGGTGCCCCGGACATCGAGCGCAAGGTGCTTTTCCTTCAGGAGCTGCTCAACACTACGCGTTCCTTCGCCCCGTCCCTGTTCGACGGCAACGAGGGCCGCATGAAGGTGCTGGATGCCGTCCAGGATGCCGTGGACGCCGCCATCGCCGAGGAAGACGCCTGGCTGGCGGAACAGGGATAAGCCTTTGTCCAAGACATACGCGGAGATCTTATGCTGGACCACGAACTGAACGCTTTCGGCATGCGCATGGGCCTGCCCGGGCTGGCCTTTTCACCGCAGGGGCTGGTGGCTCTTGATGTCAGCGGCATGGGGCGCCTGTATTTCGAGAAGCAGCAACGGCATGGCCAGGAGGAGTTGCTGGTCTATCTGGCCCGCCCCTTCCCCCCGCATGACAGCACGTTGCCCGAACGGGCCCTGGCCCTGTGCCATTACCGGCATGCACACGCTTTTTCCCTGACCGCCGGCATGAAAGGAGATACCCTGATCCTCCTGACCCGTCTGCCCGAACGGCAGACCACGGCCGCCCTGCTGGAAGAGGCCGTCATGGAGCTGGCCCGCGTCATGAACCATCTACAGGGAGCCTGATCATGGCAGCATCCTCCATCAACCTGCTGGATCCCGGACTGGGGATACAGAACATCATGGACCCCGGGACGGCGGGGCACCTGCCTGATGCCCGTCCGCTGGCTTCCAGCGCCATGCGTGAAGCCGGTCTGGATGAGCTGTACAACAGCCGCAAGGCAGCCCAGCAGCTGGAGGCGGCCCTTTGTCCGCCCGTGGGCGACGGCTCCCTCCTCCAGCCCGAACTTTTCCATATGGAGCTGCAGGGCGCCCTGACGGCCCTCAGAGACAGCGACAAGCCCGCCGTGCGGGCTTTCGTGCGTGACGAGCTGGCACCGCTGCTGGAGAACACCGAATTGCTCCGGGCCTATACCGGCCTGATGGTAGGAGGCTAGCATGGCGGAGGCCACCTCCCCGCTCACCACCGGCCAGGGCCGTGCCCTGCAGGTGCTGGGCCATCTTTTTCTGCGCATGGGGCAGTTCCAGCGTGCCCGCAAGCTGGCCCTGGCCCTGCTCGCCCTGGATCCCGCCGACCTCTGGGCCCGGCGCTGTCTTGCCGTGGCCTGGCTGGAGCTGGGCGATCCCGAGCGCGCCCTGGAACAGCTGGACCTCGTCCTGGCGGGCGGACCGCTGGCCTCCCGTGATGCCGTGCTGCATCTGCTCAGGGCCCGTGCCCTGTGGCAGGCACAGCGCCCCGACGAGGCCCGCAATGCCCTCAATGCCTATCTTGCCGCAGGGGGAAGCCGCCTGTGAGCCTGTTCTCCGACGCACGCAACATCGTCTCCCTGACCACGCGCCACAGTGACCTGGCCCTGGTGGGCCTGCTGGTGGCCGTCATCGCCCTGATGATCATGCCCCTGCCCACGGCCCTGGTGGACACGCTCATCGGCGCCAACCTGGCCCTGTCCTTCGCCATCATGATGATGACCATGTATGTCAGGACACCGCTGGAGTTTTCTTCCTTCCCCACCATGCTGCTGTTCACCACGCTGTTCCGCGTGGGCCTGAACATCACCACCACCCGCCTGATCCTGCTCAACGCCGACGCCGGCGAGATCATCCAGACCTTCGGCGAGTTCGCCCTGGGCGGCAATTTCGTCGTTGGTGCCGTGGTCTTCCTGATTCTGACCATCGTGCAGTTCCTGGTCATCGCCAAGGGTGCCGAACGCGTGGCCGAAGTGGGCGCGCGCTTCACCCTGGACGCCATGCCCGGCAAACAGATGTCCATCGACGCGGACATGCGCGCCGGGGTCATCGACATGGAAGAGGCCCAGCGCCGCCGCGATGTCATCAGCCAGGAAAGCAAAATGTTCGGCGCCATGGACGGCGCCATGAAGTTCGTCAAGGGCGACAGTATCGCCGGCATGATCGTGGCCGTGGTGAACATCGTGGGCGGTACCGTCATCGGCATCACCCAGCACGGCATCTCTGCCGGGGAAGCCCTGGAGATCTACGGCATCCTGACCATCGGTGACGGCCTCGTCTCCCAGATCCCCTCGCTCATCATCGCCATCTCGGCCGGTATCCTCATCACCCGTTCCGGCGATACCCAGGAAGATGTGGGCGCGCAGATCGGCGGCCAGTTCTTCGCCCAGCCCAAGGCCCTGCTCATGGCGGGCGGGCTGATCTTCCTGTTCGCCCTCATCCCCGGTTTCCCCAAGCCGCAGCTGTTCGCCCTGGCCTTCGCCATCGCCGGGCTCGGCTACATCCTGGACAGGATACGTTCCGCCCCCGCGCCCCGGGATGCCCGCAAGGAGCTCAACCAGTCCCTCAAGTCCGCCACCCGCAAGGAACGCAAGGGGCGGCCCTCCGGTCCCCAGGACGACTTTGCCCCCACGGTCCCCATCATCCTCGACATTTCGGAGGGCCTGGCGGCGTCCCTGGACTACGACAACCTCAACGACGAGCTCTCCGCACTGCGCCGTGCATTGTATTTCGACCTTGGCGTGCCCTTCCCGGGCATCAACCTGCGCGTGTCCTCGTCCCTGTCGGGCCTGACCTACGAGCTCCAGGTCAACGAGATCCCCATGTCGCGCGGGCATCTGGAACAGGGCATGGTGCTGGCACGCGAAAGCGAGGACACCCTGCGCATGCTCGGCCTGGACGTGCGGCGCGGAGAGAACTTCCTGCCCGATGTGGAAAGCCTGTGGATCCCGGCGGAAAAACAGGCCCTGCTGGAGCAGGCCGGGCTCTCCTGTATGACCCACTCGCGCATCCTGGCCTATCACCTTTCCCTGATCCTGGCACGGCATGCCTCCAGCTTCATCGGCATGCAGGAGACAAAATATCTGCTGGACCGCATGGAAGAACGCGCCCCGGATCTGGTGCGCGAGGCCACCCGTCTGCTGCCCGTGCAGCGCATCGCGGAGATCTTCCAGCGTCTGGCCCAGGAACAGGTCTCCATCCGCGACCTGCGGAACATCCTCGAGGCCATCATCGAATGGAGCCCCAAGGAAAAAGATACCGTCATGCTGACCGAATACGTGCGCGGGGCCCTCAAGCGCCAGATCAGCTACATGTATTCACGGGGCCAGAACATGCTGCCGGCCATCCTTATGGATCCCTCGGTGGAAGAGACCATCCGCAAGGCCATCCGCCAGACCTCGGCCGGGGCCTTCCTGGCGCTGGATCCCGACACCTCGCGCCGCTTCATCGCGGCCGTGGGAGCAGCGGCGGGCGATTACCGCAAGCATGTCCAGATGCCCGTCCTTCTGGCCAGCATGGACATCCGGCGCTATGTGCGCCGCCTTATCGAAGGGGAGCATTACCGCCTGCCAGTGGTCTCCTACCAGGAGCTCACCCCCGAGATCAGCGTCCAGCCCATGAACCGGATCCGCCTCTAGGAGCTAGGCATGGAACTTGCCATCGATTACGCCGTCAAGGCCCTGTACCTGGTCATGATCCTGTCCCTGCCGCCCATCATCGTGGCTTCGGTGGTGGGCATCGTGCTCAGCCTCATCCAGGCCATCACCCAGCTGCAGGAACAGACCCTGGCCTTCGGCGTCAAGCTGCTGGCCGTGGGCCTGACGCTCTTCCTTATGGGCAAATGGCTGAGCGGCGAGATATTGCGGTACAGCGAGGACATCTTCAACCGCTTCTACCTGCTCTGAACGGCAGGCCCGGATACGGCTGACGGAAGGGGTGCCCCCAGGATACGCCACGGACAGGACACGCATGGATTTTTCGCAATTTTTGCAGGAACTCGGGGTCTACGGGCACCTCACGGCCTTGCTGCTGGGCATGCCGCGGCTCTTCGCCCTGGTCACGGTGACGCCCTTCCTGGGCTCTGCGGTGGTGACGGGCCAGATACGTCTGCTGCTGGTGCTGGCCCTGTACCTGCCCCTGCATCCCGTCATCGTCAGCCACCTGACCGACGAGATCACGCTTTCCGCAGCGCTCTCCCTGGCGGTGGGAGGCAAGCTGGCCCTGCTCCTGCTCAAGGAGGCCGTGCTCGGCCTGATGATCGGATTTCTTGCGGGCATCGTCTTCTGGACCGTGCAAAGTGCCGGTTTTTTCATGGACAACCAGCGCGGGGCCAGCATGGCCGAAGGAACGGACATCCTTTCCGGCGACCAGAGCAGCCCTCTGGGCCAGCTGCTGTTCCAGAGCCTGGTCTACATTTTTTATACCTCCGGGGCGTTCCTGGCCTTCGTGGGGCTGGTGTACGCCAGTTACGGCATCTGGCCGGTGACGCAGCTCCTGCCCCTGGATGTACCCCAGGGAGCGCCCCTGTATTTTGCGGAAAAGGTCGGCTGGCTCATGGGGCACATGCTGCTGCTGGCCGGGCCCATCGCGGCAGCCTGTCTTTTGACCGACGTGGCCCTGGGCCTGATCAACCGTT
>ERZ1673698.363-NODE-363-length-74933-cov-53.244598_pt1 | contig 74933 bp, 63 predicted proteins | sample MGYA00580228_ERZ1673698 | MGnify/ENA primary metagenome ERZ1673698 (study PRJEB41218, sample SAMN15661768) | gut metagenome | host: Homo sapiens | place: Canada: London | collected 2015-08-20/2019-03-30 | study: EMG produced TPA metagenomics assembly of... | reverse complement strand
CAACGCCTACTTTTAGACCTCTTACCAAATTGGGTGTCCCAATGATAAAGTCAGGTGGACTTGAGAATGTAATATTTAACGCTTAGTGCGTTTCGACTACCGGGACTTGGGATTCCCTAAATACCCGTAATGACTTGTATGTTCTGTTCTTAAAATAGTTTCCCCATTGAGTCAAGGGGATGCCCTTATCGAGCAGCTTGCTGAGACAGTAACTTAAAGTGCCATACTTGCGACCGGAGTGCTTCTCTTTGCACTCATAGTTCTTCATGTCGCTTTCGCAAGCACTGATAACTGTAACTGTGCCTCCATCTGTAGAATATATGCCCGGTGCAGGGAGTCTGCGCAAGAATAGTTCCGCAGTCTTGTTTAGCTTGAACTCATCATCAGCACCACGAGTAGTGCAATCCCACTCCACATCACTTTCAGGATCCGGGTCATCGTCGGTGTTTCCCCTATCAGCCCCTCCGCTATAACAGGAGTCGAAGACCACAACGACACTGCCGTTGCTTCCCACTTTCTTTTTTATCTTATTGATATATGGGAACAACTCATCGTCAATCAGATGGTTCTGACCCTTGTAGAGAGAGCCATTAACTTTATATGACGGCGAAAAACAGGCGTCATAGCAGACAAACGACTGGTCATATTCCTCTTTTTCATCTCTGTTGAGGTCTTGGATAAGTTGTCCATGCCCGGAAAAGTGGATGTAAACTAAGTCGCCGGCAGCGACGGATTCTGATAGTTGACTTAATGCAGATATAATATTTCCTTTCGTTGCCTGTCTATCAGTTAAAGCCTTTATTTCAAAGCCTTTCTTTTTTAATCTATTGCTTAGGAGAGTAACGTCATTATTGCCATGTATGACAGTCCAACCGGTTGCTGTCTCGTCGTAGTTACCAATACCCACCAACAACGCTCTGTTCTTTGCATCCAAATAATGAATACCAAGAACTAATGCTATAGATATGAGAAAGAGTTTTAGTCTCATTTAATTAACTCTCGTATAGACTTCCACTTCGCTACATCTCCACAGAAGTCGGGGTTGTTGTCAAATCGCTGAATCAAACCATCAAGAATGGATTTTGCATCAGCCCTATTGTGTAGACGAATAAATGCCATAGCAAGCGTATAGCCGGTAGTGGCGACATCTTCATTTTCGGTGGCATTTCGATATGCCTTTTGAAGTGCCGGGATAGCCTCCTGAAGTTCCTTGTCGTTTAATTTCGTAATATCAATCGGTTCTTCACCGCCCGAACGAGCCATATCAAAATCAACATCAGCACAAACGTAGATTGCATTATCTACGGAATACCGGGCATTACGCTGAACATTGAAAGAGTATGTAAAGGCAATTACTACAACGGCGGCAATTGAAGCCGCTTGCCATATCCAAGGTCGTATGGAGAATTTCTTGACAACATTTGTAGGACGCGCCGCAGGCTTCCCTACAATACTTTGAAGTTGCTCTTTTGTGAGTTTCTTCATTGCCAGACCGAAGTCCATATTATCCTGTTCGGCTTCCTTGCAGATGCCGATTATAGACAAAGAATAGATATTGAAGTCAATGGCGAAATCTTTATCTTCTTCAAGACGATTCTTGAAGTCGGCCATCTCTTTTTCGGACAACTCACTGTTGATATATTTGTCAAATAATTCAATGTTTGCCATCTTTCTTCCATTTTTTTGGTGTAACATCAAAGCCCGATTCTCTCAATGCGGCAGTTAGACGCATGATTAAATCATTCATACAGGTATTCTTCTTAGCCTTAGCAGTGATGGCATTTTTATATCCTATTTCATCCGCAATTTCATCCATTGACCATCCACTATAATAATAGGCCTTGATGATTGAGTTGCAAGGTTCAGGAGTATGGCTCAACTCATAGCCAAGAACTGCCAACACTTCAGGATTGCTGCTCATTGCAACACTATCTGAATCATCGGGCATAGTTTTGAGTATATCTTCAACCTTTCGAGCAATAGGTGTTGAATCATCCTCAACGTCTGAGCATTGCGAGTCGGCAGAATCGGTTATGCCGGCTTTACGCCATTCCTTACTGGCAAGGTTCAACCCTATGGTCATAATATAACTGCTCCATGAAGTGTTCTCCTTGATACGACCACGCATCAGGTTCTCCTGCACGGCGAGGAATGTATCTTGATAAAGATTTTCCGCATCATAGAGCGAAAGGCCTGAATACTTCGCCGTGAGTCGGCGAAGAAATTCCGGGCGAAGCCGATTATACCATTGGCGAACTATTTCTTCGTAATCTTGTGCCATTGTCTTGTGTTTCAGAATACAAAGTTACAAATTTTATTCTGATTTTTCTATGACTACATTTTGTTTACGGAGACGGCGATTATTAGCCATGCCTGTTTTGATTGCGTCTATCCATTCATCAGAGCCAACTGTCTTGTTGTCTTTCATTGACTGAGCGATATAGTAGGACAACGAGCCATACCATGTGTTTGTGTCAACATCACGGACTTCCCTGTTGACCTGATATGAGCGACATGCCTCAATGAACATAACCGGGGATTGGTTCTGAGTTGTAGCCACGGTGAAGTAGTCATTGGTCTCTTGTGTTCGGTCAGGAGTATAGTCTTTGCCTGAACGAGTAAAACCTTCCCTTGTTCCTCGGATATGGTCATCATCACCACGAGAAGCAGTACCGCTGTGACAAGCATCTAAAATCACTATCAGTTGACCTTCTGAGCCAAGTTTGCTACGAATATCGTTGAAATATACCTCCAACTCATCGTCGAGGAGATGATTCTTTCCTTCATAGACTCCTTCGGCATAGAGCATCTCGGCATCAACCGGAATAAGTGCCTCATCCCAGCCATCTTCTTCATCACCGTTCAAATCTTCGAACGGCTGACCGTGCATTGAGAAATGAATATACACGAAGTCCCCTTTCTTACTCTCTTTAGCCAATTCCATAAGGGCATTGGTTATATTAGTGTGGTTAGCCTGAGAGTCAACAAGACTCGTCACGGTATATCCGTGTTCAGAGAACAGTGGCGATAGGAGCAGAACATCATTTGCGCCACTGATGTTGGCCCATTTGTTAGGGTCTTCCATTGCGTTGCCATAGTCGGAAATTCCAACCAGCAACGCACGCCTTGTTTCGGCGTTCATCGTTTGCACTCCTACGAGGAGAGCCACGATTGCAATAATTGATGTTTTAATAAAGTCTTTCATATTTATGTTTATTTATGATTTCAATTTAATCCGTCTAAAAGAATCCAACCAGCCCAATAATCAGGATCCTCAAATCCCGCTGTATTCCTAAGAGAATTTTGTGCTATCATTAACGACTCATCCTTTGTATGGTTATTTAAGAAATGTTTATAGAAATAAACCATTAACAATTGTGTAGCTTCGTCATCTACAGGCCATAATGACATAAGCAATGTTAGTGCTCCTGCTACTTTAAATCCTCGTTGTAACCCAAACACGCCCTCACCCTTTATCGTTCCGAGTCCTGTTTGACATGCAGAAAGTACGACCAAATCTGCTGATGAAAAGTCCATTCTTGTCAAATCTTTTGCAGTTATAATTCCATCGTTGTCTTCTCGGAAATTAGATTTTAAAGAAATGGCTGAATTAGCAAACGAAAAGAATAAACCAGATTTCAATAACAATTCGTCCTCGAAATCAAAATTTTGACGTTTTGCATTATTGAGAAACTTGAAATCATATCTATTATTATCGTCGTTCTCTTGAAAGAAACCATGTGTAGCTAAATGCAGCACATTAATTTTAGAACCCTGAAGATTTCTGAATGAAGATTCAGATCCCTCATAACCAAAATATGAAGTGTAACTAATATTTAAAGAATCCATTTGTGCATTAATTAACTCTACCTCGCACTTACTTCCGGGAAGGTATTTAATTGCACCTCTTAATTGGTCTATTGATGTTATGGAATTAGCACTAATGCTTCGAGTTTTATTGGAAGAAACGTGTTTCTTCTGTGGATAATTATCATAGTACAATCCACCATAAAACACATAAGATGTATTTTTGTCTCGAAATGAAATATTTGTCAAAATTTTAGTGCTTGATACTCGATGAATGCAATATTTTTCTTTTATTAAAATTCCAGATGGCAAGACTGCATTTTCAATTGCAGTTTTATGAAGATAGCCATCTGCCGAAAAAAAGACCTCTTTAACATTTGAAATTTGATCAAAAATTGGCTTCCATATATTTTCATATAGTACTTCTGACTCATAAAGATCTTCCGTAAAACTTAAATGTGACGGAATCTTCCCTAATGGGATTAAAATTGGGGCATTACAATCATTGCTAATTACCAGAGCATTATAAAATTCAATATTTGAATCTATATAATTTTTATCCGCAATAAACTCAATGGCAATTGACCCCGGAATAAGCTTATTCTTTACATCACGCCATGAGTATAATGAAGGGCTATCATTTTCGCCACTAATGTCTTCTTCTGGCAAATTATCGGAATTATATGCTTTGGAATTGGATAAATTTATGTCTGCACACTTGTCTTCCTTATTATCATTTATAACTTCTGTGCTTAAAAGTAAACCTTTACGAAAGAGTAATATGTCATATAATAATGAATTCGATTCAGCTTTATTTACAAGGATAAGAGATTTTTGAATTAAATTGAGTTTATCCTCGTATAATTCCACAATTTTATATCTTTCATTTTTCGGTAATTTACCTATACTTGATAATAACAATTCTCTTAAAGAATACCATAATCTTTGAGCATAAGAATGTATCATTTTAATATTCGTCCCTTCGCAAAAATAAACATTGAGCTTATCAAACAAACAGTTTATAAAAACATCTGAACTCGTATCGATGGTACTATTGCTTAATAATTGCTCATTGCATGAATACATATTTAATGACTCCGAATACATTTGTTGTTCTAAGAAAAAATCTCCTTGGGTGGAATTGAGGAAAGTCTCATCATGGATGGACGGATCCTCGTTCAAATATTTTTGCAATTCTTCCATAGCAACATACATTTCTTCGTGTTTTTTAGTATTAAAGTCCAACTCTATTTCAAGGCGCAATAATTTCTGCTTAAGTTTACTATTATTATTGTGGATAAATAGCTGATTTGCTTCTTCCATCAATTTGGTTGCAGTTGCATAATCCTTTTCGTACATCGAATTCAAAGCTAAGTAATATATCGATTGTATACGAAACGTACTATATTGATTTATTCCTTTTAGTAAATTATAGGCAGTAGTGAAACATTCATTCGCTTTTTCAGTATTGCCTACGCCATTGAATCCAATTGCACTATAAAAAACATTATTAGCATATTCCTCGGAGTCTTCACCATATACCTCGCGAAGCCAATCTTTATTGCGTTCAGTTGCAATAACAACTGATGGATAATCTGAAAGATTTATGAACCTTATACTATTGGATAGTCTCAAATCAATAAGTTCTTTTTTTCGTTGGTCAGATGGAGATATAAGTAATGAATATTTTTCAAATGCTTTATGATAAAATAAAGCCCTATCGTACTTTTTTAGTTTAATATAACTTTCAGCCAAATCATAAAATTCATTGACATATTTTGATCTGTTGTTCTCATTTATGTGATTATATAATGAATCACCATAAACTACACAAATATCGGTCCTATTAAGATTCTTAAATCGATTATACATGAAAGAGTAGTATATTTCATGCGAATCCTTATCAATTTCATTTTCTACATGGTTATTAATTTCTACCCGTTGGATAGAATCTGCTTCAATCGATCTTAAAAAGGCGTCGTGTATAATAAATTGTGTTTTAAATGCAACATTAGATCTGTTTTTACGATATTCAAATGCGATATCTGATGCCGCTTTATAATCTTTAATAGATTCAAATAATTTTATGCCAAACAATACATATTCAGGCGACGCATTGAATATCTTTTTGGTATTTATAAAGTAATTCAGTGACTTTATTAAGGATATAGTATTTACTTCATCCGCATAATCAGCTATATCATACTCTCTGTTAAAAGCAATCAAAGTATTTTGATAATCCTCTAATTCGTCTACTGCATAAAAAATTTGCGCGATTTTTAATATAGATAAAACATTCTCAGTTGAAATTCTCGAATGGAAATCGTGAGTTTTTAAGAACCTTATTACAGTTTTCTTATCTTGACTTAGTTTATAATATAGCTCAATATATCTTAAAGCCGCATATGGCTTGCCACATGAGATAGATTGGGTTGCTTTATTTAAATAATAATCGGACAATAGGTTGTTCGCTACTCCATCTTTCCAATTAGGTTTAAAAAAGATGGGAAGTAAAAAGCGAGAGTGTTTTACATTGTGCAGCCCAACTATATATGAAATTGGTTCAAATATATATATAAAGTTGATAGAATCACCACTGTTATAAATTTTTTGCTCAATGCTGAATGGTAGGTCATTTTCTATCACATGTAATTCCTCTCCATTGATTTCGAGAGATTCATCACGATTTGATCCAATCCAGCATGTAGAAGTGGCCTTAAACGAGCCTTTCAGAATCGTTAATGAATCAGTGAATTCAATTGTAGTATATGTCCAATTTCCATAACTCTCCGATTCGGTTACATTAATTTGTTTTACTATACTTGCAGACGCAAATCCACAACAAATAGCATAGATTAAAAGAACAAACAACATTCTTATAATAGAATGATTACATACTAACTTGAAATCTTTGTAAGTTGCCATTTGCTAAATAATTATTATTTAATATGTACAGGCCAAAGTTCCTCAACCAAGCGATAATTATCCATTACGATAATTTTGTTTCTATTATAGTTATCCCTAAAGGATTGAGGAAGTAAATCAAAATCTTCATGCTTTTTGATTACAATGAAGGCTATATCCAAATAGTCAAAACTTAAATCCTCAACCATTCGCCACTCTCTTTCATGTGTATAATCAACACGAGGATATTTCCCTTTAGCATAATCAGTATCATAATCTGGCGAATATGGTGTTAAAAATTGAAGGATATTATCTTTGGTTTTACTGTCAGAAATATGTTTTTTAATCGCATTCAACAACTTGAACCGGACATACGAAACCGGGGAACCACCATTCCGGTAAATGAATTCTTTAGTAAATCCGATACCATATGAGGAGTAATTCTTCGTATGAACCAAAAGGCTACTCCACGGGCATTCCGTAAAGCAAAGCCCAAAAGTATTTGTCCACGGCATGATGCTTGTCTTAATCTTTTTCATTGAAAGAATTGAACATAATCTTTCAAAAGCAGTCATTCTTCGGAATGCTTCAACATCAACTTCCTGCTCAGCATGACAAAAGTCGCCATCTTTTGTAAAGTGACTAAGATAGACTGAGAAATCAGGACGATTACTTCGATCAAGTTGTTTCTTTTGGTTTTGCTTTCCCATTATACAATTAGTTTAGTCCATCCAACAATATAAATGCGGCCCAATATTGAGGATCAGAATATTCTCTTTCGCTTCTCAGAGAAGCCTGTGCAAGATGAAGACTCTTTTGCTTTGATTTGCCGGACAAATAGTATTTATAGAACTCGGTCATTAGTTTTTGTGTTGCCGTGTCGTCAACCTTCCATAGTGACATCAACAGGGTATTTGCCCCGGCAAGTTTGAATCCACGCTGGAGACCGAATACGCCTTCACCGGAAGTTTCGCCCAAACCACTTTCACATGCAGACATGACAACCATATCAACATGGCCAAGATTCATATTGGAAAGTTCCAATGCCGTCAGTACGCCGTCTTCAACATCATCGGGCAATTCTTCTCCTTTCAACCCTATATTCGCACCGCTGAAAAAGAGTCCGGAACGCATTAGAGCATTGTCTTCCGCCGATTGAGTGGTGCGGTTTAATGGATTTAGAAATGTTACATAGTCGCGTTTCTGTGCATCTTCCTCACTCCAGAAAAAGCCGTGAGTGGCAAGGTGGATAATGTCAATAGCAGAACCGGCAAGAGATTTGAATGATTCTTCCGTACCGCGAATGTCTGTTATAACTTGAGGAGTCGCATGAAAATTCTGAGATATTTCAGTTACTTCCTTTAGAGTTCCGGGGAGATATTTTACTCCATAACGGCTATTTTCAGCAGTGAAGGCTCTTGATGCTTCTGTCGGATGATAGTCGCCGGTACGACTTTCTGCAATCAAGTCATCTTTGTCCAAGTCATAACGGAGACCGCCATAAAGGACTGCATTGTCAGATAATCTTTCCGACTTATTTTCAGCCAATACTCGCGTTGAGGAAAGACGATGCAAGTTATATTTATCCGCAATGTTACTTCCATCAGGCAATGGAGCATACTCGATTCCTATCTTGTGGAGTTCCCGATCGGCGGCAAAATATATGTTTTCAATGCCGTGAAGCTCTTCTGCCAACGGTTCCCATATAAGATTATAGATTAAGTCAGTCTCATACAAATCTTCACGTTCAAGGTCATCAATCTCACTTTCTTTGCACAATGAAATTATGAGTGGATTTTTGTAATCTTTTTTCAAAATCACTGCACAGTAACGAGGCTCACCATTCATTGTTTGCGCGGAATCAAGTCCCCATACAACAGGAATATTATAAAACTCAATAGCCATATCCTTATCAGAAAGGACATCACGAACATTTTGCCAGCTGATATTTTTAGACGAAAGGAAATCAGCATAGGCATTGACATGTAAGGTCAATCGCTTATCTATTTCTTCGATTTCCTTTATTATAGATGTTCTGACACTTTCATCTTTCTCTGTCAGTAATTGCTGTTTGAGTTCTCCGATACGCGTATAATCTTGTCTATCGGTTTCATTGCCTGAATTCAATATGGCATCACGAATCTCATTAGTGGAGCGAAGTAACAAACCCTTTGCCTCTAATATGTTATCATAGATTGTTCCATAATATTCCGAATTTCCTGATTCATAAATAATCAGATTTACCATTGGCAGATAATTCTCAAAGTGTTTCCAATATATAGCACGTTCTGCACCACTCATAAATGCGAACATCTCTTGAATATTCTTCCTCATTCTATTGGAGAACTCCGCACAAAACTCTGGCGCAGATGAATCCTTTGATAAGAATAATCCTAAAGCTGTATTCATTCCGACCTCATCAATTTCGTAAGGTACTCGGCATAATTCGTATGACTTTCGGAACCATTCAGACGCCTTAGCAAATCTTGACTTTGCGAGATACAAGCATCCTAAATTATTATATGGTAGAGGCTCATTTAGATTATATTCTTCTGCTATTTCAATCGACTTCTTTAAAACCTTTATAGCATCGGTATAGTAACCCAAAGTCTGATAAATCTGTGACGCATTGTTTAATATAGTAATGTAAGGGATGACCCTGAACGTAATAAATGAGTTTTCATCCATATCGCCCCTGTCTTTATAATTTGATTGAGCTTGACGCATGGCTACATCGATGAGCATTTTTGCATGAGTATTTAACCCAATACTTGATTTAACCAATGCTCCGTTAGCCATACATCTCACGTAGTCATCTCCATAATCTACATTCTTTTCATAAGCGACCTTAGCGCGATCATTATACTCATCAGCCTTAGCATAATTATGTGTTTGGACATATAGAACTGCAAGTGCATCATATAGCTGACGAACTAACTTGTGATTCGCATATTCAGGTGAATTTAAGAGATTTAAAGCCTCAAAATATAATGCTTCTGCATCGCCAGTTTTACCTGTATATAGTTTACACGTTCCTAAACCTTTAAGCCACATGGCTATTAAGTCCGGAGCATCATTCTGATTCTTTAGTGTGGCAATAATTCTTTCATATACAGGTATAGCTTCATCATATCTTTGTGCTAAAGACAACCTAAGAGCGTTCTCACATTCTCGTGAAAACACATCATCACTAACTTGTGCTTCTATCCAACTAAAAGGCACAAGTAATATCATCCAAGTTATTATGACCTTATAAATCGAGTTCCGCATCGGTTATCTGGTTGTTGGTCTCCATAAGATATTGAACAGTCTTAGCCATAGGAGAACCTTTCACTTTTGTATGTAAGGCTATCGCATCAAGGTAATTCTGCTTTGCTTCATCATATTTGCCATCCAACTGAAATGCTCGTCCTCGATTGTGCAGTTGAATAGCATACGCCTCTGATTCTTCTCCAAAAACAGCGCGACATAATTCGATAGCTCTATCTAAATCGTAATATATGCCATCTAATTTGTTAGATTTCAATTTGGCAACGACTATATTGTTGATACAATCGAATTTATATCGTTCTGGAACATCTTGTAGTGTAGAAACATATTCCCATTTCTCATTTGCGTACTTCAATGCCAGATCATAATTAGCATTGTCAAGAGATACATTAAAGAGTGTTCCGAGTATCGCAACTAAATACTCATCTCTTGCCGAGCTATTGGATGGAATCGCTTGATACATGCTGTCCAACAGCACCATATACTTTTCGGTTTCTTTCTTGCGGAAATAAGCACTGGTAAGTTTGAATGCTGCCTCAAACCATTCGTCAGACGCAACTGTATTGTTATTCATCAAGTTTACCAATTCTGGAATAGCATTTAGTACTTCTTGACTATATAATATTTCTTCCTGTTGTCTGTCCGCAGTTTGCTTTCTTTCCGGGGACAGAGGGTATCCCAATAATTCGGTATTGAATTTAAGCGCTCGGTCATAATATCCATTGTTGTATAAAACAAAGGCAATGGCGGTCAACGCAGACGTATAAATGTCGTCATTGCTCATAACCGTTCCATAATTCTTTATCTTATTCAAGACAATATCACTGTCGTCCCACTGTTCAGCTTTAATGAGTGCTATGAGAAGATTGCCAAGAATAGAATTATAACTATACTCCTCATTGTATTCCAGTTTATTACTTTCCAAAATTAGCAACGCTTTACGATAAGTTTCAATAGCGTCATCAGTTCTGCCCATATCGGATAAAGTATTACCTCTAAAATACAGCTCTTCTGCTAATATAGGATAGTTAGGGCCCTCTTTTTCAGTAATAAACTTAACAATTTCGTCACTTACTCGTATTGCATTATCATACATCTCGTACCGACGATAGAACTGATGCAAACACCATAATGGATAATAGGTGTATGTAACCACTGGCTTTTCTTCTTTATTCCAAAAAGACCAAGCGTCCATTAGGTGTGCAGGTACTTCGTTATACCAACCCATTCGTTCATAACACTCCTGCACTCCCATAATCAGATTCCCAAAATCATGAGATGCAGCAACGCGCATATATGTGGATTTAACAATACCTTCCTGATAAATAGCTAAGGCTTCTTCATATTGCCCTACTTCAACATATTCATCGCCTAATCCTCGCATTATCTCCATATATACACCACTATGTGTGCCAAGCGATGTATCACATAGTCTCTTAGCTTCTAAAAGATGAGCAATAGCTTTGTTATGGTTTGGTATCTCACTGTTTATGTAACCTCCCAGATAGTGGTAGTCAAACAAAACGCTATCCGGCAGTTGCTCTAAATCAGCTTTTGTGATTTCGTTATATAATTTTATCCCCATCTCCATGTCCTGCGTCTCCAATACATAGGTAAGACGATCCGGCAAAGAGGTTTGAGCAACTGCCATAAAAGCGCAGAACACAGATGGCAGTAAAACTGCCACCCGTGTTATTATTCTAAAGATTGACTTTTTCTTTCCCATTTAATGATAGGAGGAGAAATACAGTTTCTCCATTGTCAAGGTTAATTTGTGAGTATCACGAATCGGTTGTAAACGGGACCACGATTAACTATACGGATTGTGTAACGTCCTGTCCATGCAGGAACCCAACGTACATAGCAGTCATCGCTGTAATCAGTGTCGCTGGCAATTGGATTGCCATTAGAGTCATACACATAGAGGTCAAGGTCTGTGTCTCCGTCTCCCGAAACAAGGACTTCCGCTAATTGATTAGCCACAAAACTTGCGGTATAATCCATGTAACTGTTTCCATTTACCGCTGCATAATCACGCGATGGACCGTTGATATTACCTCGCTGTGCGCCTTTGGCTTCGGCATCAATATTGTCTATAAGAGCAAGCAGATTGGGATCGCCGTCTGCAAATGCCTTGGCATCAGCTAATACAGAATCGTAATCAAACGAAACACTGGCCTTCTTACCTTCGTTTTTCGATTCATCGACAGCCGCCCCGTTCTTTGTAGCATTGAGAGCCTGGGTAGGATTCTCCGAAAAAATCTGGAGAGCGTCGAGGAGTGCGAGAGTTGACTTGTTCTCGTAGCCGTAACGAAGAATCTGATTAGCCAACTTTACGGCTGCGAGGGATTCTGAGGTTTCGCCTTTTACTTCCGGCTTCTCCTCTACTGTCTGGGCTACGCCGCTGATTGCAACGGCAATCATAGCCATGAATAGGATTATTTTTTTCATATCTTGTGTTATTTATTTTGTTAAAATTAATACAACGAACCCCTCATATTGCTTGATTCGGTCTGTAAGAGACATTGAAGAAACAGGCGTTTCGACTTTCTCTTCAAGAACTATGGCTTCGGGGCAAGCCTCCATAAGATTCTTCAAATAGGATGCTTTGATGGCATAGTTTACGTTTTCAGACTTAAAGTAGTCACGGTTAAGACCGGAACTGGTTATACCTACGACATTGCCACCCATATCAAACAAGGGACCTCCGCTATTACCGGGCTGGATTGGCACTGAAATTTGATATACTCGTACATCTCCGCCTATACCGCTTTTTGAGCTAATCTTTCCGTCAGTGAATTTCACTTCCGTACCCATAACATCGGCAATCGGATAGCCCATAGCAAACACTTCACTACCGGTGTCTTTTGTTCTGGTCATTAACCCATAGGGTAATGCATCATTCCCTTTGAATGAACTATCATCAATTTTAATTATTGCGAGGTCATTCTGCGGATCCGTCACCACTACAGTAGCCGGATAAGATTCAGTCTTCCCATTACGAGTAAAGTTTGCCTGAAGTGCTGTTGTCCCTTCAACTACATGGTAGTTGGTGGCGATATAACCCTGTGGATTCAAGAAGAAACCTGAGCCATTACCTTTCCATGCGTCCGGATCTCTATTTTCCGATGGCAGATACTCCTGTGCAATATTTCGAGGATCCAGTACCTCTTGAACTGCCAGTTGCGCTGCATCTATGACAATAGGCTGTGACGAACCATTATATAGCGAGATACCGCAAAGAGAACCATCGTAATATATTCGACCGGTCTGAACAAGTGGCTCATCATTTACATACATAGTGATTTTATCTCCATTGTTCACTACTGTAAGTTTGTTCACATCAGGCTTGATTGCAGATGATTTCGCCCACTTATCATTTTGGACTACAACTCCGTTCTTTTTGTAAGTGAATGAGTATTCATCTCCTGCAATAGAGAAAGCGCATAGATTATCCCAATCTTTGAATCCGAAAAGAAGAGTAACTATACCTTGCCCGGGATTTCTTTGATTAGTAAGCACACTGATTATGTTGTCACTCATTGGAGCAAATCCGGTGTATATACCACCTGAAACAGTGCGTTCCGGATTGGCCTGCATCGAAATTGATTCCGCATCATTAACTTGAACGATGCCTGGTTGTCCCTGAAATTCCCAAGCTTCACGATTTCGTGCAAAATCTTCATTATATACCAAGAATACCATTTGGTCTTCTGTTATCTGAAGATATTTGTTGTTATGGAGCTGACCGTTTTCGTATTTGGCAACCGTAGCGTATTTACCGTCTGGATAATATTGAATAACATCTCCGTTAGGTACCCCCATAGTAAAGAATGCTTCCGAAGCCACAGCCCCATCAGGATAATATTCGGTTATTGGCCCATTCGGCAGATTGTTATAGAAGTATGCAGTCTTTGCCACTTTGCCATTCTTATGATAGAACGTTTGTGTTCCCTCCATAAAGGTCTTTCCTTCATCATCATAATCAATGAAGATGGGATATTGCTCAGACTGTAATTCGCCGCTGATATAATAATCTTTTACAACACCATTAGGCTTATTGGGAGCAGAATAGGTAATCAGTCGATAGTAAGATGCTTGTTTGGGTTCACAACGATTCCATTTCTCGTCAAAGTATTCCCGAACTTGTTGCCCGATTTTAGGTGAGTATCCGGATTTAGACTCTGTTATGCGTTCTACTGGCTCTCCGTCCTGAATGTAAGTAACTTCACCGGAATAGGAGGTATATTTGCCGGTATATGGGGCATCGTTTACCATATAGCCCACAAAGGTCGAGCCATTGCCCCATCTTAAAGTTCCATTGCCGTGCATACGGTAGTTAATAAAGTCACCTTCATATGAATTGCCATTTTCATCTTTGACGGTGCCTTTACCAGTTAATTGGCCATTCACGAATGTGCCGGTCTTAACCGAACCGTCCATGTGAGTGAATGTTCCCTTACCTTCACGGATGCCATTACGGTAGGTACCTTCATACTTTGACTCAAACTTGCCGTTCACATACTTTGTTGCGATTCCTTGTCCATTTGCTTTTCCTCCTTTGGATGAGCCTGTCCAAGTGAATGTAACACCCGGTGAATAGTATGGGTCTAATAATTGCGTGTTATTACCGCAATCTACCCACTTATCCTCCAGCGTGTACGTTTGAGCATTACCACACAGAAATGAGGAAAGCAAAAGGATTAGCGTTGTTAATGTCGTTCTCATGTCATAATATGATAAGTTTATTAAATGTCACCTTAACAAAGAAGCGTGAACCTCTTAACTGTGCTACTATACCGAGGCTCTGGACTGCCTTCTACGTGTAACAAGTAAAAAGCTCACACTTTTGATATATGCCGATATTTCAGGTAAATATCTCCAGCGTGAGCGCCATTGCTTGCTATCTGCGTAGAGTTGAAAATTGTCCAGATTTTCAGTATCAGATAACTGAGTGTTTGACGCTCATCTTCGCTATGTCTACCATATGCTCGTAAAAGGGCATACTGCAAACGCAAAGTTACAAAGAATTTATCAAACAATCGCATTCAATGGCCGTATTTTTTTACTTTGAACCTCTCATTGTTACCATTTTAGCTTAATAATATTATTCATTTATGTTTAGATACCACACCTTAAGAAAGGTAAACGTGATTTTGTCATTTTGAGAGTTCTCGTAAAGGACTATCGCTTCGGTGTGTTGAACTTTCGCATATAAGGAATTTTACCATGCATTATGCCACTTCGGGGAGTTTAGTAACTCTTTGACCCTTACCATTTGTTACATCACCTCTCACTGGGGCGATTTGCCTCATTGCGCTTTTATTTCAATAGGTATTCGGCGATTGCTTCGCAATTCTATTTCTGCACCTCATCTTCCGGGGTTCTTGACTTTGTCAAGCGCTAAAGGCGATGACACTGCATAGGTTGTCGCTTTTGCCGTCAGTGATTACACATTGTAGTTGCGTATTTGTTGCGGTTGGGAGAACCGCCAAAGATGTAACGTATCGGTCATATTTTGGCTATGCCTTCAATCGGCTGCACTCGGCATAGCTCGAACAAGTTCGGCTCTGCTCTCATTTGCACGATTGTTGACGAGACGTTTGTAGGAGGGATTAACTGATTATTCGCACCTGAGCGCAGATGATATTTCACACTCGCGAAGTTAGCGGCTTTATCTACGCTCGAAAAGGGCAGGTAAATTTGATTAAAAAATCTTCCTTTTTCCTTCGTACCTAACAAAAAGAGTATTCGAGGGCTTACGCCTTTTCATCAAACCCTTGTCGGCTAACGTGCCGGGAGGCACTGATTGGTCAGCCGCATATTCTGCGGTGTAAAAATCAAACGCGCCCCGGCGCACAGTTAAAAACCTCCTAAAACTTCAAAATCATGACATACGTTAGTACAAACATCTTCGGCAGCTCTCTCAACTCCAACCGCAAAAACAAATACTTCACAGTGGAAGTAATCACATTCGACGGCGACAGCAACACAGTAGAAATCGAAGCCCGCGACGAAGACGAGGCTCAGGAAATCGCCGCTTCCCAGTTCGAGGACGTCGATTACACAATGGTTCAGGGCTGCTTCGCAGGTTACTAAAAATCCTCCCCCAAAGGGTAGGCTGTCCGCCGGGGCAGCCTTTCCCTTTATCGGGCATTTTCGGCTGCACTCGGCATAGTCAAGCGAGCTTGCCTCTGCTCTCATTGGCACGAAAATTCTCTTTGCTCATTTATCGCCATACCTCCGCTCTCACTGGTCTATCGGCTCTCCGCCACCGGCTCTATGCCGAGGGTCGCAGTCTCATCGGCTTGCCGCTTGCTTTGCAAGAACCCCTGCACATCTTACGTGTTCCGGGCAGGTTCGCTCGCGCGACATCCGAGTTGACCGCTCAACGCTTCAAAGTCCTGTTCTTCCGTAGAGGTTCGACTGCATTTCGCACCTTTGTTCCGGGAGGGATCGTATTGGTCTTCTCTATCGAGACGGAGCCGAACTTGTCGACACTTTCCACCTTTACCCTCATTGTCGAGCCAATAAGTTGAGAGCCGACGAGCATATATCTGTCGGCAATCTCCAAAGCCTTGTTTGTGTCGGACATCGGTGTGCATAGTCCTTCATCGGTTGGACTTTCGGGAGAACGCTCCGGCACCACCTACGCTATCACGACCTACGACATTCTCCGACGTCCCGGGAGTCGCTTACCGTACCGGGCGCAAGCACATACATCGCCGCTCTTGGCTGCATCCACAGCGCGTTATCCTTCCCACTCCCTTGAACGTACCGCGATACACTTTTTGCCTCGACGAGTACGGAGTCGTCGCCGGGCTCACCGTCGGGGCGGTTTGGCAGATTTTCGCTGATAAGTTCCCTTTGCCTTGAAGTCTTGGAGGACGCTGCAAGCCGAGCCATTTTTCCTGTCGCAAAGGTAGGACTGACCGTTCAGCGCAAAACAGGCATACTGATTTCTGCAACAATTTTATAAAAAATGGTACAAGCCTCATTTTTGACCGGGCAAGCCTTAAAATTGCCTTACGGCCATTTTAATCTGCGCTCGGCATAACCTTCAAGCAAGCTTGAGGTTCTGCTCTCACTTGACTTAAAATTCTTTTGAAATTTTTGCTTCATCTCACTTTCTCAGTTCTCCCAATTCTTGCAACGTAAAAATTAGGGCTTCGGCCCACATCGTTAAATCCACTAAAACTTCAAAATCATGGCAAAGAAAACTAAAAAATCAGCAGAAAAAATCGCAGCTCAAACCGCAGCTCCCGCCGTCGAGACTACTCCGGCAACAACTCCCAAGCTCATCGTGGCTATCCAAAAGTTCGGTCGCTGGTACGTCTACTTCAAGGGCGTGGCTCCTAAGGACAACGTAGGCTGCGGCTGCAAGACCGCCAAGAGCGCAATGCGATATATGCACTTGCTCAAAGCTCGCTGCGGAGCGACTATCTCCCAAAACGTCTATGAACGCCTCCAGTTCGAGGCAGCGAAGGAGGCATAAGCCTCCTTCACTTTCTCTCCTGTAAGTCCAACCTCAAAACTTCACGACTATGTACGAATATGTATGTTACACTAAACAAGGCAACTGGCGATTTTACGCCGACTCAGACATAGATTCCATGCGCCTCGCATTGTACCTATGTTGGCGCGACAACGAGGACTTTATCAAGGTGGAAAGTGCAACTCTCGGCAAGCCCTATACGCTCCGTCTCTGCAAGATAGACAAGACAAACTCAATCCAAACCCTCTAATTCCCGAAACAATGAAGCAGTACGAAATGCCTTACTCGTTCCTCTTTACTGATGAAGAACTGACCGACCTTTGGAGCTACTACCGTCGCATACATCAGATTATCCGCTGCGTCGAGGAACGCAACGGAATTGCCATAACTGATATGGAAGTGCACAGCGGGGCGCACTTCCGCTCTCGCGCACTTCTCGCCGAGGCTCAACGCCGCGAGTCGTTGCAGGGCAACGCCCTCATGCCGAGATTGGAGCAATAGCCTCCAATCTCTCACATCGCGGCTGCTCCCTTCGGGGAGTGGCCGCTTTCTTCCTTTGCGAAATTTTGCCCTGCGGTTACAACGACCTCCGGGCGGTTCGCTACCGCGACATCCGAGAAAATGCCGAGTGGGGCTTTCCCTTTGCGGCTCTATCCCTACGCAATCGCTGTGCTCCGGGCGGTGGTTCTTTGCGAAGCAAAGCGACATCGTCGATGAGTCAGCCATCCAAGTAGAGCCGAGTTCTTTTCTCCATTGCAGAATTTGTGCTCCAGTTACAATGACTTCCGCACGGTTCAGCCGAGCTGACATCCGATAAATTCTGAATAATACGATCATTAGCGGCATTTTGCCCTGCGGTAACAACGACCTCCGGGCGGTTCGCTCCCGCGACATCCGAGAAAATGCCGAGTGGGGCTTTCCATGTGCGGCTCTATCCCTACGCAATCGCTGTGCTACGGGCGGTGCTTATCAGCCATCCAAGTAGAGCCGAGTATTTCGTTGAAGTGTTTCAAGAGCCTTCCCTTGCGGAACCGCCCGGCGAGAGGGAGGGGTCAGACGTGGCGGAACACGTTGCGCCCGGATATTGGTAATCACATTGAACAGCCCGGCTCCGTTGCCGAAGCGCGAGACTGCCCATTCGTGGCACTCTTTCGGATAAGCCGTGTGCCTGCCCTATTCATCGCAGTTGCCCTGCGGGTGTCGGGTCGTCTGCTCCATAGTCGTCGCTCGTCATTGCGTTTATCTTTTCTTTCGGAGGTCGGCTTCCTCTGACTTTGCCCTCGCAGGTCAGCGGTATGCGTGGTAATCGGCTTGCCGCTTGCGGAGCAAGAACCATTCGCAGTCCGAGCCTTATTTCAGTGGTGGTCTGCCTCGTGGTGGAACGCCTTGCAGTTTATGGTGTCGCAGTCGCCGAGGAAAGGTCTTACCCAATACGACACCGCCGACATTGCACTTGCCATAGTTGTAAGCACCGACACTCCGGGCGCACCTGCATTGGCTTTTTCGTGTTCGATAATCACGGCTGCACTCGGCATAGCGCGAGCAAGCTCGGCTCTGCTCTCGTTTGCACGTGATTTGGCTATCACATCTTCAGCCGGAAACAGCCCTGTCCGTGGTGGTGAACCACTCTGCGTGAGTTAAAACCTCCGCCTTTTCATCTCATCTCCATTTCCATACCGGGATTTTTCCGCCGAGTCCCCTGTTATTTTCCCTGTCGCAAAGGTAGGACTGACCGTTCAACGCAAAACAAGCCTACGGATTTCTGCATAAATTTTTATCAATCTCCACACCTCCATATTCATTCCGGGTAGTATTGACCGGGCAAGCCCTTAAAATTTTATTTGAATTTTTTGCTTCATCTCACTTTCTCAGTTCTCCCAATTCTTGCAACGTAAAAATTAAACAGAAAACTCTATGTTAAACCCCTTAATTACAACTACAATGAGACTACAATTTGGAGAACTCAACATCACTCCGCGAGTCGTTGCACGACTCCACGAACTGGACTTCACAGTTCCCGAACTCGAAGACGCAATCGCTGATCACAAAAGCCCCTGCGACGGTGAACCCTCCGTCTATGTCGGTACTTACGCCAAGTACAACGACGGCTCGCTCTGCGGTCTTTGGGTGGACCTTTCCTCCTTCGACGACTACGACGAGTTTATCAACTTCTGCAAGGCTATCCACGCCGACGAGGAAGACCCGGAGCTGATGGCTCAGGACTACGAGTGCTTCCCCCGCCAGTGGTACAACGAGGGCTTCATGGACGAGGAAGACTTCGACCACATCAAAGAATACACTGAAATGTGTGATAAACACAGTGTCGAGGCTGTGGACGACTACATGGAGCTGCACGACGACCTCGACAACTTCGAGGAAGCCTACTGCGGAGAATGGGACAGCGAGGAAGACTTCGCACGGCACATCGTCGATGAGTGCTACGACCTTGAAAGGACAATGGGCAATCTCGCGCAATACTTCGACTACGAAGCCTTCGCACGCGAGCTGTTCATGTACGATTACTCAATGGGCGCAAACAATCACGTGTTCCGCAACATCTGACTCCGTTCCTCCCTCTCTCCCTCAAGGGCTTTTCCGCAAGGAAAGGCTCTTTTGTGTTTGGGATTATTGTTACAATGAGTTTTCCTTGAGCAAAAAATCATAAATGCTCATTATTGTAGTTCCGGCTTCTGTGCGAATAATAGGAGTTTCTTCGCCTACAATAATAATCTTTTTGAATGAATCATCAATATTGCGCAATGAAGCTTCTTCTTGTCTAAATTTTTCTTCGAAGATAAGTCGGCCGATTAATTATCATATCTATTACTAAAAACTGTGCCATGTCACGCTTTTTAGTAATGCAAAGTCAGGACTTTTCTCTGAATTTGCCAAATTTTCGTGTCTTTTCCCCTCTTTGTATATATCGGTAAGTGTGGTATGTTTCTCGGTATCCCATATTCAGTTGGGGCGCTCAGCACCCCAACTGAAGGTGACCGGTAATTTGTTTTTAGCGTTCATCTTCGTAGACCCCTCCCGGTTGGGTCAAATGTCAACCTTACAACTCTCGCTCCAAACTCCGAGTATCTGACTACATCCTCACAAGTCCGGGCATCGTTGGTCGTAGGCTACATAAATTCCGCTTACGACTAACGACTGCGTCGGTATGCGGAGCGATAGATTGTGCCCTCCGGCTTGCCTACGCTTATTCCCGACACCCACGCCGGGGGCTTAGGGTGTCGGGCGCGTCGTCTGCTCCTATGTTCACAAACTATCTCCACATTTTATTCCGTGCTTTATTCCGACACCTACGGCTGCGCCTCCGGCGTCGGGCGCACTCCATTGCAATGTGTTCCGCAACCTCCGCTTGCTATCCCGACTCGCAAGGACAGTCATCTAATCTACGTTCTCCACTCGGAGCAGGTCGCCATTCGACACCAACCTCCCACCCATAAGAGGACTGATGAACGCACGGTATTTAGCCGGTGGCACACTCATTCATCGCCAATAGGCAGGTATCATTATTCGCCGTGAGTGAAATGCAGTCGCCTGAGATTGTAAGCCCCACCCGGAACGTGTCGCGCAATGGCATTATACCGCACTTCTCCATTCTCCACTCCGCAGCCCCAGTCATTGCCAAGTCCGAGCATCGTTGGTCGTAGGCTCCATAAATTCCGCTTACGACTAACGACCGCTTCGGTTTGCGGAACGATAGATTGCTCCCTACGGTTGCCAACGCTTATCCCCGACACCGCTCCTTCGTCACGGTGTCGGGCGCGTTGTCTTAACCTGCGCTCACAAACTATCTCCGCATTTCCATTCCGTTGCTTATTCCCGACACCTCCGGCAAGCCTACGGCGTCGGGCGCACTCCATTACAATCCGGTCCGCAACCTCCGCTTGCTTTTCCGACTCGTCAATGCCGGTCTGCTACTTTCCGAACTCCGAAGCGCACGGTCGCCATACACACGACACGTTCCTCCCACCCATAGAGGTACAGCCGACGGCATTTCAACTCACGGCAACCTTTCATCTCACGTCCGCGACGCCACATTGAACGCCCTGTCGGGCAGAGAGGATTGTTCGCTCCGGGCGCGTCGGCATACTTCCTCCCTCCATTGCACCGCCGCCAACTCCATTACGGTTCAATCCACGAAGCCACGAGTGGCATGGTCAATTTGTCGGGTAAAGGAGAGAGTGTCAAGGCTACGTCGCCACCCCTTTGCAAGGGGTCGTTGCGCTGCGCTCCACTGGCGACTAAACGCCTTGCCACACACTCCCGAACAAGTTCGCCCGGCAAGTATCCCTTTCGTCGATTGACCCTCCACTCCGTCGTCGTCGCCTCCACTCCGGGATGAGCAATGCCGACACAACGCCCTACGCACCTTCATTAAACGCCCACCCCAGACCCCGATGCACGGACAGACGAAGTCCATACTCCATTGCGGCTCAGCGTCAACCGCTACACTCGCTCCGCGTTTTGTCGGTCAAGGTGGACGCTCCCGACACCCCACACACATTTCAGCCGGTACTCGGTGCCCTGCGCTCGTCTGAAAAGTGTTCTCCTGCTTCGGAGGTGTCGGAAGCTACTTTGACTGACAACGCCGACCTCCTTCCACTCCTTTGACCCTGCACCTCCATTACGCGCTACTTCGTCATCACCGCACATCGCCACATCATACCCCGAAATCGGGAGAGTGGTGCTGTCGTGAACATCAAAATCCACGATGCGGATTTTGACGCACACGGCAGCGATTGACCGCGCATCGGTGCATATTCCGCTATGGTTGGAGGGTTGGAGTGAAAACGAGCGATAGGTCGGTGGGGGCTGCCTGAAGGCTGAACGGGGGCAAGCCCCCGTAACCCCCAAAGTCTTGATAATCAAACACAATTTGATTTCAAGCCTATACAAATCGAAAAATTCCGTAGGACAAAAATTTCGATTATATCACTGAATAACACACTCTTACAAATCGTGTTACACCCCGAAAACCTTTCTCGGAGAATTGTTATTTTCAATCGGTGTGAAAATTTTGAAGTCCAATTTTTTACGATATTTCCAGATACGGCCAAAACGCGGTCAAGACCATACTCCGCAATAGAGCATAGTCTTGACATTTTTCGACACCGCAATATCCACTCAGAGCGAATATTTCGGAGATGTTATATTTGTAATCCCGCATTTTTACAAAGGTAGAAGAATGTACCTATCCCGATGCGCTTGTTCGACCTCAGAAGATTGTTGAACTTGCGGTTGCACTCACCGGCGTTATACTGCGGATTTTGAGAACTGCATAGATGAAACCACTGGCGACCGCTCTCTCCCAGAGAAGATAAAGCCATTCCGACTTTAGTCCAATCTTCATAATTTGCCGTAATGTCGATATGTTGATAGGCTATTTGTCGGCAGAGTTGCGCCACCTTGTCTTCTGCATCAACATCGTTGAAATCGAAGTGGTATCTTCGAGTAGGTTTCGGCTCCCTATAGATACCATCAAAAGGTTTTGCATCAAGGTTGATGTATTGGTGGAGGTCGTAACTTTGACACCGAAGACGGCAAACATCACCACACGCGCGGTCGATGTTTATGCCGTAACTGTCAAACAACCTTACCAACATTTCAAACTGTGCTTTATGCTGTCGAGGATATTTCAGTGGAATTATGAGGAAATAACCATTACCGCTTACAGAATGTGCGGCATACGCTACCTGCTCAATATGGCACAGCACATCTTCAATCAGCGTGTCGAAGTTGCCAATATGAAGATTGTCTTTGCGGTCAATATCTACACAAATCAGACCACTATGCTTGACCAGATTGTCAGCAGAGCGCGTAGGTGCAAAGACACCGCTGATTGTTGCCTGAGGGAGCGATAGCTTGATCTGTTTCTTCCGTATTGGGTCTGACGTAGTGCGTAGTTCATTGATGGCATCATACTCTACATCATTCAAGAACTCAAAGAGTGTCGAGCGATAACCGGTGGTATCGCGGACTCCTCGGTAGACCGTTATCTCTATTTCGTGAAAATTAAAACTCATTTTTGTTCGTTTTGGGAGGTTAAGGTTAACAAGTGTGTATCTCGCTGAATTATCGTTATTTAAGTATTAACTCGGTATTAACCGAAAGCATAATCTTAAGGTTATCGACTTTAAACGTCTTGGTTAACGCCGAGTTAATACCATTTGTGTTGAAAATTAGTAAGTTGTGGGGGTGTTAACCTTAACCTCGATTCTTAAGAATTTTTGATATATATGCCGGGGTGACACCGATCAGATTAGCAAACTGATTCTGCGTCACATTCGGATATCGCGCAAAAAACTTGCTGATAAATTCAGCAGATGTTTCCACTGTTGGTTTGGGCGCTGGTTGGTCGCGTATTTTATCATAGACTTTCAAGGCCATCACCTCGAAATAGTCCATACAACGGATTGCATATTCCATCGCACTCTCATTGAGGGAGGTGTAATCCTGGCGCTGGCCCTTCTCTTCGGCTACCTGCAAAGCATGTACAATCCCGGCAAGTCGTATTACCTGAATCTGCAATTTGCTGTAAATAGCAGACTCGTAGTCAGACTGCGACGCCTCTTTCTTTAATTGCAGGGCATTGTAATAGTCATCGTATAAACGATTGGCACTCTCACTGAGAGTTACAATACCATCGGTACATCGGAACAAAGTAAAGTGTTCTCCGTTCGGAGAATGGTATATGTTCTCGTAGAGCATATTGACGGTCTGCTTCCATTGCCAATAGATGTCATTCGGTAATCGTTCATGGCTGCGCTTGGGGTACTCTATATTCTCTGCTATGCAAAACAGAAAACGCTGATTAAGTCCGTTTGTCATAAACAGTTCGCTTCCGAATGTCTGCCTAAGCATACCGGTCTGCAAGTCGCCGAGGATGTTGCAGAATGGATTATGTATAAGCAGCGTCAGGCCGTTCTTGCGGTCAACCTTGATGTCTTCGCAGTCAAACAGACGGAGTAGTTTTGATATACCTGTAGTGCCTCCATTCTGATATTGATTTTTGGAGTCAAACATCCCTTTCAATTCAGGATAAATACCGATTGCGCCGCGTTGAGAGTCGCGCTTATCTGTGCTATCTTCTGATTCTCCGGCAGTATCGCTGTTGAGAAACAGAATCTCACTGCGTCGCTCATCGGTGCAGTCATCAATTACTATACCGGGACACTTCGGGCCATCGCCAACGCGGTCTTTTGCCGGAACGGCCTTATATGCCTTATCTTCCTCGCGATACTTCTTGTAAAGAATTTTGTCAATGTCGCGCAAAGGCGCAGTAACCAAGCGCATAGGATACGTCTTGTTTGAACCGCTTCGTGCCACCGACACGAACCATAGCACAAGATTGTTCTCGTATTTATCATCGACAATCCTTATTTTCTTCCCGACGGCAGTGGCTACTGTCGCTAAGACTGCCACTGTGATGAACTCGCGGGGACAATGATACACATTGTAAACCGCTTCGATATACTGCTGAATGGAGGGCGGCAGTCCGTCAATGGGCAACTCGACGGAAGTATTGAGTGAGATCGGACCGTTTACCTTTATAATTTTCTTTTCGTTTTGTTCCATATCTTAGCGACTTTTACGGTTAGCAACTCGGTTAGCGATAAGCTCCTCTACCTCGGAACGTTTGTAACGACGGGCTCCGCCCATGTCGATTTTGGTCAGCAGACCATTCTTGTCCCAACGCCAAAGCGTCATCTTCGACACTTTCAGCATTGACACTACCTCGTCAATGGTGAGCAGTTCTTTCGAGAGATCGGCACGTTCCAGTTGCAGACGAGCAAGGTCAGCAGCGTTGTTGATGAGTTGGTGGGCAAACTCGCAAAGATCGCCCAGATTGATTTGGAGAATGGCGTTTGGGAATTTCTCTGCCATTTCCATAAGATTGGTTGTAGAGGGATTATTAAACATATAAAAGTGTGCCTACGCACATACGGCTTTGCGTCAGCCTCGCCGTAGGCTCGTCATCTTCCTCCGTATGGCTCTCGGTCGGTAGCAACCCGCCAGTCCATCGTTATCAGATGACACCGCAAAGGTATCGCATGGGGTAACGAAACAAAAAGACACAAAGATATGTAAATGGTAAATATATGTAAATAGTTGATTATGTGGATATATTATAGGTAAACAGACAATAATAAGAGATATTGCTCGTTATTGAGATATGGCATTCCCTGAAATGTATCTTGAACGCTTGGTCGGTCTGAGAATAACTCGCCCAAGAAAACACTCTCCAATTTGGATGCAGTGCTGTAACTCTACATTCTCGGCAAATTTCAACTTTGACGAGATAATCATTCATGGCATTACTGTCTTAGTCGCCGAGTATATCAACAAGGATAAAATTGTTGTATCAAAGTTAGTGGCATCTTACAACGATATGAAAACATATTTTGATGTGCCTCTTTTACTCCTTCTTCCTACTATTGATAGCGTGGTAAGGCGAAATCTGTTGAATAGGAGAATCAACTTCGTTGTTCCCGGTCAGCAGATATATTTCCCCGAGCTTTATATCTCCCTCAAAGAATCAGAGAGCATAAAACATATTAACCCCAAACAACTATCTCTCCCGGCGCAAGTCCTTGTGTTATATCATCTTCAGAAACGTTCTCTTGCAGAAACACCGCTCTCGGAAATAGCCAAACTGATAGGCTATTCAAATAAGACAATAAGTCTTGTAGTGCCTGAGTTGCAGAATCTTGGCATTGCTAAATTAGTAAGCCGGACAAATCGGACAAAAACGCTTTCGTTCTATCGAAGTGGTATAGAATTATGGAATCAGATTGAGAAATATCTCCAAAATCCTATTGCAGCCACCGGCTATACAAACAAAAACATTGAGTCACTGAATCCTGTGAAGTGTGTTGGAGCTACAACTTATAACTCTACTCCTGAAAATCAATTTATTGAATATTGTATTACGCAAAATGAAGCCCGTTCAAATAACGTAAAATTATATGTCACAGAGCGGGGAAGAAGTGTCAGGTTATGGAGATATAATCCTCGCACACTCGCAACGGACGGATGTGCGGATATTCTTTCGACTATATTGTCATATCCACAACACGACCGAAGTTGGGCTGCATCACGGCTGTTACCGCATGTCAAATGGGCTGATGTGATTACGTCAGAATAGTGGCTCAAACATATTATATGTTTTGCCGTATACTATATATCGAGTATCCGTTGGATAGCCATTGCTACGTTTTCGGGCAAGGAGTCTATATCCTCAGTCGATAAGTGATTATCGCGGTATAGGCAAGCCAATCCCGACACCAAATTATTAGTGCTGTAATAGTCCTCCATCATCATGGCCTCTTTATAGAAATTACGAGCCTTGGCGGTAATTTCCAGACTGCGGTCAAATTCGTTCCCATCCTCGCCATAAGGTTTGTTGAGTAATTCTCTCAACTCTTGTTGCCATTGGACATGACGGTGCAGAATCCCTTTACGGATTAAATCTTTTGCAGCTCGCTTCTCGCTCTTTGTCAATCCTATCATTTTTCCGGCCTTTGCAGTTTATCAATCAAACGCTCCTTTACAATCGCGTATGCTTCGTGTGGGTCAAACTCTATCTCAGGGCGTAAGAGAGGGATTACATCGGTTAAGAATTCGTCATCCATCATTTTCAACTCCATGTTATTGACAAATTCTTTGTATGAAGGCACTCGCTCAACAACGAACTCCATATATTTCATATAGCATTCCAAAATCTTATCGGTATTGAGATTGCCATTACTGAGTGCAGTATATAAATCAAAGAGGTCTCGACCTTTTTTCCGTTGGTATAATGCTCTTAATTTTGTCCCTACCAGTTCGTCCAAGTGATAAGTTGTCAACATTGCAGAGCCTGTAAACCAACTGTTATCAACTTTGAAAGGTACTTGTTGAAATCCCATGACATTGAAATGCTCATAGCAATTTATCTCGACCTTGAGACGAATTTGCTTTACGGGTGGTATTTCAGACTCAAAACGGAATAGCATCTTATTACTATGCCGTTTTTGCTGGGTTGACCGGTTCGGCAGCCAGTCAAGAACTTCTCCAAGTCTCTGCATAATCGGTTTTATCGGTCCGGCATTTATCTGCACAAGGTCTATATCTTCGCTATATCGCGGTTGCGGAGCCAAATAAAGTTTATGTAGTGCCGTACCACCTCGAAATGCGAGGTTCTCGCGCAGAAAATCGTCTTGAAATATGCTTATCAAAGCCCGACATATAATAAGGTCTTGCTCCACCATATCCGGTTGAATCCAAGGCACAACCGTGTTCCACTCATTTATGTAAAGTTCAGGTATCATATATCGTCTATTTCAAGTGCGTAGTTTTCAATGATTCTCCATCTATTGTTGGAATCCATATCATCCTTTGCTGGTAGTTCAGGCTTTAATGGAGTTTTTCTCGTCGTCTTATTTGTTTGCTTCATAAGACCAAAAAGGGCATCGGCTTGATCGTTAAGTTCCAACAAATCGAGAATATAACCGAGTCGCTGAATTGTCGGCATCTTAAAATATGCAAGCAGCGGCAACTTAGCGTTATCCCATTTAGTAAGTTCGCTAAGTTCCAACAATATTTCCGCCACACGGCTCAGACCGCCTACCTTATTATAATTCGTAACTAAATCCAAGGCTGTCAATTCTGGACCGGACACTGTAATATATCCTGATTTTGTTTTAATCTTTTTCGTGAATTGCAGAGGTAATTCTTGTCGTGTGAATAATTCAATTCGAGTTCCGTTCTTTACCCCGGAGCGAACTGAACTGCCATTCATCGTCACTTGAAATATCATTGACCTTTGATGCGAAGCTCCATTCAATTCAGCCGCTGATAACAATGAAATATAATAATCGCGATTCAGAAACTGCATCAGCTTGTCTATATAGAATGTTGGTGGAACAATACCTCGCAATTTATATTCAGTAGGAATTATTACATAGAAATTCTGCCACGGCGACATAATGGTGCCATTATGTTCCAGTCGATTCAAACTTCTGATTATACTTGATTCTGCTATTGTCAGCCCAATAGACAATAAATCTGACTTCGAGAATGTATAGAACCCTCGAAGCATTCGCGCGTTTATCCACGCTTGAATAGTGGTATTGTTATATTCCTCTGTCATCTTGGTTGAATTGCAATCAAAATGCATAACTTGACATTTTTTGTCCGCTTATGCGTTTCGATTGCAAAATTAGCGAAATTTGTCCAATCTGCCAAATCAATCTATGGCATCCACCATTTCTTTACGCATATCTTCGTCGATCTCTCGATAGCGAGCAAACGCCTGACTTCCGGGGGCGTGTCCACTTAAAGCACTAACCATGCCCTGATCTTTAAACTTCTTATACAGATTGCCGATAAAGGTGCGTCGTGCTATGTGGGTACTTGCCACTTCCCATAGAGGACGCGATTCGGGCAATCTTGTCTTTGGGTTCAAGACTATGACGTTACGATTCAATCCGGCTTTCTTCAATATCCGCTTGATGGCACGATTGTAGATATATTTGGAGTCCATTTGTGGAAACAACTGTTCGCCTTCATAGTCTTTGTATTTCTCAACTATTGCCTTTGCCGTGCTGTTAAGTGGCACTTTAATAGTTTTTGGACGCCCCTCTTTAGTCTTTCTTGCGACGTAATTCAATTCCCCATTTACAATATTGGCTTTGGTAAATGTGAAAAGATCGGACTGACGACAACCAACACAGCAATGAAATACGAACATATCGCGGAACACTTCATCACGAGGCGAAGCAGAAAAATCAGTCTGCTCCAAAATTTTCCGTTCTTCGATAGTAAGATAATAAGGTGTTCCGTAAGTTCGCTGTGCCATTTTGAATGTAGCAAATGGACTATGATTTAACCTTCCGGTTTTCATTGCCCAATTGTAGATTGATTTAATGAACCTGAACTCTCCGACAATCGTATTCAGACTCTTTTCTTTCACTGCCGCCTTCGTTTCAAGTGTACTTATCAGTATCGGATATTTTTCAACCAACTCATGCTCATGCAACAAGTAATCCTCAAACTCTTTCAGCAAGTGGTCATTTACCACTTCAATTGTCAACAAGAAACGAGGGTCAGTTAATTGCTTATACATCTCGAAGCGAACAAACTGCCGCTTGATTATCACAAATGCCTGTTTGCGGGTCTTTGCCTGAAATGGAGTGCTCGTTTCTTTTACAAATTCATCAATCAGAAGAAGGAAAGTTGATTGAGGCACCACCGGCTCTAATGACTTATGAAACGCCTGTATTACGGACGGCAACCAATCCTTATCAATACCGATGCCGTTTGTCCGTATATATTCTCCATCAATATAAGTAAGAAGGTTATTCCATTTCTCTTTTACTTCATCAGCATTGATGGCTTCATCTGTTTTATTTCTCGAAGTAGTAAGGATAAGGCGTGTCGCTTGCCGACCTTTAGGGCTGATATATTTCTCTTCCTTTACAAACGACGGAGCAATCCACAGATTGGTCCTTGCCTGATAATCTATCTTTCCAAGGCGAAAACGCACGGATAATTCCACTCGACCCTGCCTGTTCTTTTTCTTTCCGATACCTAATTCAAACGACATAGTTTTGTTCGATTACTGAGTTATTTCACTTCTGCAAAGTTACAAATAACATCCCATACCACCAAATTATATCCCCATATAATATCCCATAAGATGTGTTATTTTATTATATCGAGTGAGATTAAAGACGGGTAAACATTTTTCCGTTTCCACATTTTGTGTGCTATATATCAATGTATTATATCTTATGCTGCGTTACTTATTGATAACGACGCATATCGTCAATTATCGTTGTCAATTATCCAGTTGATGTTTGCATTGTAGTCCATACCGATGCAAATGGGCGCATCAGGGTCAACGTCGGCATCGGCACGGCAGTCAATCGCAGCCGGGTCGAAGTTTTCAAAACCGAGCGAGTCGAGGTATTGAAAATCGCTGGCGTCATATTTGTGCGCCTCTTTCATCGACGAGTAAAAACCGTCCTTGGCAATTCCGATCCTCTGACATAGTATAGAGGTTTGGAAGGTCAAGGGCGTAAGGTCGCGCTTCATCTGCTTGATGTAATTCTCACCAAGCAGTTGCAGGTTTTCAATCGAGGAATACTCCCGATAGTAAACCGCCACGGAGCGCATCTTGTTGAGGGAAGTGTCGAGGCGACGCAGGTAGCCTTTGAGATATGGAGGCACTTGCTCGCCGCGAGCATTCAAAGAACGTATGCGTTCTTTCGTTCGCCATATCTCATAGACAGTTCCCTCAATGGTTTTTATGAGTTCGGCGTCCATTTTGTCGCGGTAATGCAGGAACCAGCTCCCCTTTTGCGTCTGCGGCATATCGCTCAATATCATAATTGAGTGATTGAAGGAGTGCTTTCCGAAGTACGACTTGATGCCACCGTTTGCAGGGAGCGTTTCGTCTTTCAGTTTTTGGTAGTCGATGAACTTTGCTTCGTCGACCAGGAGCCAAGACAAGGTTAGCGAGTTCGACGAGCCGGGGCGGTCTTGGCTGATGATGACGGCGATTGAGCCGTTGTAAAAACTGATGACGTGCTCATAGTCGTTAGGCTCGATAATGGGCCGCTTGAACGACTTGGGCGGTTTCCTGCCGACAACGTAATGAACGCCGGAGAGGAAGCCCCAACGTTTCCACGCCGCCAACAACCCCGGCAAGGTATTGGTAAGACCGTGCTTGAAGGTAGGCACCACGATGCCGCCTGTCGAGCCGGGCATACGCTGCATATTTCGCAGTACGAAAGGTGCGGCTATGGAGTCGGTCTTACCCGTGCGTCGCCCAGCGACGATGACGGTGGTGTTGGCGCCGATTAACTGCGTTAGTCTTTGGGGCTTGTTAAAGTAGATTTTCTTCTCGCTCATCGTCGTTGTCAGGTGTTTCATTGGGGAATAGCGCAGGAAATTCGAGGTCAACTTCCTCGAACTGCACATCTTCGATGTCGATAGTTTCCTTGCGGTATTTGTCAATCATTTCAGCGATACGCTGCTGAATGTTGGGGATTGGCTCGATGCCGAGGACACGCGGGTCATCGGTAGCCGTGAACGGCTGAGGCACAATCATATCATAAGGCATAGCCTGTTCGTCCTCAATGTCGATGCGGTTGTGCTTGGCGTATGATGAAGCGGCGCGTTCCATAGTCTTAGTGTCCTTGCGCTTCTCGGCCATTTTATATGTGGCGAGAATCATCTCGTTAAAGCGCCAACGGTGGAAGTCGCGGCTCGCGGTCGCAAGCGTCGGGAGCAGAGTCTTGACGATAGCCAGGTCGGCGTATGCCGTGACCTTGCTGATGTCGTGGCGTTGGCAGAGTTCAGCGACAAACTCGCGGTCGGTGCCGTCGGGATTTGAGATGAACCAGTTATACATTTCCCGAATACGCAAAACCTTATCCACAAGGACTTGCGGATAACGCTCTTGCAGTTCCGACTCTCTTGTAAAGAGGTCGGTGCGGCATATTTCAAGTGCTGAGGGCGTAGGCATATAAAAACGGCTTGGTTACTGCAAAGGTAGCCAAGCCGTTATATGCTCTAAAAGACGGTTATATTACCTTGTAGTCATCAACATTAGGCAAAGATTTGACATAATTGAAAATAGCAAATGCTTGCTCAGAAGTATGTAGTTCTCCTGCATAAGGATAACGCCTATTAGACTCATCAATTAGTTCTTCGATTGTTTTACCATTGATTTTATGGTCTAATAAAGAGGCAATTCTATAAGCCTCAATGACGTTATATTCGTATTCAGGGTATATTGCTCCTGAATCCTCGCCTCGGTAATGCCCAATAATACAAGGAGCCACAACCCATACTTGATATTTAGAAACTTTAATAGCCTTATCCATATCAGAAATATTTTTCGCAAAATTACGGAAAATATCTGTAAATAAGGCTAATTATTCGTCATCTTCCATATCGAGCAGGTTGCGGTGCGCATTCTCGATAGCGAGAGGCGAACCCACCTGCGCAAGCATCATCACCTGGGTGTGGAGTTTGACCTTGGAGGCAGCCTTGCCACGGCGGTAAGCCTTGCTTACGTCAGTTGTGCGGTCGGCAATGTCCGAACGCAGTACATCGGCAGGAATATCAAGTATTACTGCGATGTCGGATATTTTGAGGTAGATTGAGGCGAACTTCTCAATCTGCTCTAAGTCGCTGGTCGAATAATTCATTGAGCGGTACGGAATGATTGGTTATTAAATCGTTGACTTGGGCGTAAAGCCCGGCAAAGATTTCCGGGTCAGTGCTGATAAAAGCCGACTCGGCACGATTTCCTCGCGTGAGGTTTTGGGAAGTTACGACCGACACACAATCTCCGGCCTCGGACTTAACCAACAATATCTTGCTGTGATTGTCAGCAAGATAGGTGCGCTCGACAACTTGGGTGATAAAAGCCCAAAGTTTGAGCGTCTTGTTGGTCGCCTTGTGGTCGAGGACGAGGTTTATGCGGCTGACCTTGTTGCCCTTGCAGATGAAGAACAGGCGCCGCAAAAACTCCTCGGAGATTGAGAAAGAAGTCTGCCACACTTCTGATATTCCCACCTGCGACAATATCCATTCTAATATGTCGGCAACCTGTACGGCATTTGAGAGATAAGCCTGATTGGGCGTTACTCTCAACGGTTTTAGAATGGAATTGATGTCGGCTGTGCGCTTCATGCTTTCTTGGTGGACTTCTTACGACTGGCGGCAGACTTAGGCTTTGCCTTAGTGGGTGTGGCATCGGCGGTAGCCGTGGGGGCAGTCGGTATATAGTAGTCGTAACGCTCCCAGTTTGAGTGCAACTTCTTGTCGAGCGAGATTATTTCCTTTAGGAATGGGTATCGCTCGGAGTCGGGGCAAGTGACGTTCTCCAACGAAAGCGATCTGAGCTTCAGGTGAAGTTCGCGCATCTGTTGGAGCAGAGAAAGGTTCTCGACATAGAGAGCCTTGATTTCGTCGGGGAGCAGGTCGTGGTCGTCGCGCTTGCCGCGATGCTGCTTTGGGTCGTCGGCGGTAGCCGCGAGAGGCATTTGAGCCTCCACAATGGCATCGACCTGCTTCTGCATTGCCTCGACCTCTTCGTGGGTCAACTCCTTAACCCGGAAGTTGTAATACTTTTGAAGCTGATACTCTATGACATCGTGACGCCGGTCAATGTTGGCAACGATATTCGTGTAGAGAATTTTGTTGCCCGACAGTTTCAAAAGGTATAGAGCGCCGACTGTATAGTCGCGCTCGCTTTCGGGCTTGTTGAGCCATTCGCCGATTTGCTTGGTAAAATTGTGGTCCATTTTATAGTTGGCCGTTAAAGATTAAACTATGTAACGTAAATTATGAACTGTGTTCCCATCAAAGATTTCGCAGCAGTAATCGTAGCTATCGGAGCGATTGGAAACTCGACGGACAACGCATAAACACCTCACATCTTGTTGTTTATGCCTGCGAAGTATATGGCATTTTTGCCATTGGCTCGCAGGAGGTTTTGCATACTGACGAGCGTCTGCCCGGTAGTGACAAAGTCATCGAAAACAATGATGTTCCGCTGTGGCGGGATATTGTTTGCGGTGAAAACGGTGCCGACTCGATGTTTTGAGGGTGCAAATGCGCAATCGTCGTAAAACGGCAAGCCAAGATGTTTGCCGATTTTTTCGGCGATCATCGTGGCGAAGTTGCGCTCCTTGTGGCGACGCTTGGGTGTGGTGACTATCGCGTAGTCTTCGGGCGAGAGGAACGAGCCGATGACCGAGCGGATGAGCGGTGCGATGTTGTCGGCGAAATAGTCCACCATAGCATCGTCGCCCTTGATGTCGGTGAGGGTGCGCCCGTACACCGACTTCTTCCACAAAGTGATAAAGAAAACGCCGCCTCGGTTTGTGATGCGCATACGGTTCGGCGAGAAGTCGCAACGCGCCTCGTTGACCTGCACCCCTTTCCAAGCGGCTCTTTTCTTCTCGGCGAACAAATCCTTGTCGCCGCCTTTGGCTTTTGCCGGAGAAGCGTCAAGGTCGGGCACCTCCAAGACCGGCACATCTATTTCATTGATGTACTCGTCAAGATTGAGTGCGCCCGACCTTGCCATATCAGGGAGAGAGGTTTACGCTTTCGAGCAGTCGATGTCGCCGTCCTCGGTTTCGATAGAGCCGCGATAGAAGGGAGCGGGCACTTCGTCGGTGGCTTCGACGCTGATTGTGGTGGAGGTAGTTCCCGTGGGGCCTTGACCGAGGTCTTGCGCTACGGTGGCTTTGGTCTGCCACTTGTCGCAACCGACAACACGCCAGTTGCCCTTCATGTCCTCGACGAGGAATACCGAGTCGGTGTTGTTGATGTAGGCCGAAGCAGCGGAAGCGTCGGCTCCTACGCCGGGGTGAACGGCAGTGAGCTTGTTGAGCTGGGTCTGGCTTGGGAGTTCGCCCTGCGCTTCCGATGTGAGCTGCGACTTGTCGGGCAGGATGTCAATGTACTTCCACTTGGCATCCGCTTTGAGGGCAAACGAGCCGGTGAGGATTGCTGACGTGGGGCGACCCTGAGCGTCACGCGGCAGCGTGGGCCAGGTGACAATCTCGCTCTTGGCGAGATAGTAGATGCGGCGTTTTACGCCGGGCAGCTCCGGCGTTCCCTGACACCATGCCAGGGAGCGTTGGAGAGCCGAACAGGTATTTGCGGGAGGATTGGCCATAGCGGTTTACTGGTTGAGTTTAACGACGTTGAAGAAACGCTTGTCGATGGTGTATAACTGACAGCCGAAGAACATGGCTGCGGCGATAGTCAGTACCCACGGCTCGTAACGCTTGACTTCGAGCGTTTCGAGGTCGCTCATGTTGTCGTAGCCGTAAAGGATGTTCGACTTGGGAGTGACGATGTACTTGTCGGTACCGGCAAGGCAGTCGAGCGGAACGATGGTGGTCTTCTTGGAAGAACCCTCGACGTAGGGCTGCTCATACTGCTTGTTGTAGGAAACAGCGGGGTGAGTGAGCAGGTATGCGTCGTTGTACTTGTCGGCGAAGTCGGGGTCGCAGAAAAGGAACTTCTCGATGCCGCGCAGGTGGGAGTCGCAGCTGCGCTCGATTTCCTTGGCAATGTCGACGGCATTTGCCGAAGTGATGTCCTCGGTGAGCGTGAGCAGGTTGCCCTTTGCAGCGGATATGTTGCCCTCGCCAATCTCGTTGTCGATGATTGTGCCCCAGCCGTTGAAAAGGTCGGCGGTGGTATCACCGTTGGGATTGCGAACTGCGGTGAACAGAGCGTCGTTGAGGTGGGCGCCGAGCGACTTCATCACCGAGGCGATGACGGTCTTGGCTGAGGGAGCCTGAGCCTGGCCGTCGCCGAGGAAAGCAGCGGACTGGCCTATGAGCATCTGTATCTGCTTGTTGGGCTCGAAGTCGATGCGCACGTTGCCGAAGAAGGTTTCGATTTCGCGGTAATCAACCTTGGTCTGGTCGTTGCTGCGGCGGTTGGAGCGATAAGGCGCGAACTGGGCGTTGCCTTCCACGGTGGGAAGTGCAACCTTGTAGCGAGTGCCGGGCATACCGGTCATGTATTTCAGTGTTTCCATGCAGGAGTAAAGCGGCATGAGCAGGAACTCTTTGCCCCACTGTTTGGCGGCTTTCTCATAGTCGGCATCGGAAAACACAAGCTGATGGTTGTCTGCCATGGGAGAGAGAATTTAGGAGAGTTAGGAGAATGATTAATGATTAGAGGGAGGGTCAAGGCAGGGTGTTGAACATCTCCTTGGCGGCATTTACCCTGCGGTAGTATGCGTCGAGGGGTGTTTCATCCTGCTTGTTGTGGTTAGTGTCAACTACATTGGTGGTGGAGTCGGCAGGGGCTTGTTTCAGAGTGGCGACCTGAGCGTTCAGGTCGGCAATCTGTCGGTCACGTTCCGCAAGGGCGGCCTCGATTGTGGTGAGGTCGGCAAGGCTGACCGAAGGCACGTTGTCGGTGACAGCGATGCCCTCGGCGCCCAGGGCGGCAGAGAGGAGAGGGAAATCTTTTGACATGATGGTTATTTGAGCGTTTGATACAATTTCGGGCTGGTGGGCGGGCTTAGCCGAAAAGAGCGAAGCGATTGCGGCGAGGAAACGAGCAAACGCTCCCTCCTTGTCCTTGTCGGCAATGGGAATGTTGGGTATAGGCATACCTGCTGCCGCCATTTCCGAGGCGACGGCATCGGTGAGTTTGGGTGCTGCTTCATCGGGCAGGTCGGTGATTTCGTCAACGAAGCCCCAGTCGAGGGCTTCCTGCGAGGTAAGCCAGCCACCGCGAGACATAAGTTCAAGAAGATCCTGCGGGTTCTTCTTGCACTTGGCTGAATACATCGAGGCGATATTGAGGTCGAGCTTATCGAGGTCGGCCTTGATTTTCTCGATGTCGGCAATGAGCGTGGCGAATTGATCGGCGTTGAGCGAGCCCCACTCGAAGAAAGCCGAGCTGCACTTGTGCACAAGGTACATGGCGTTCGCGTCGATGCTGATGTGCTTGGCACCGAGCGATGCGATGGTTGCCGCCGAAGCATTCATGCCGACAAAGTGCACCGACACGTCGGCGTGGTTGCGGAACGCCGATGCTATGCTCAGGGCGGTAGCCACAGAGCCGCCGAGCGAGTCTATAAGCACGTTGACAGGCTTTCCGACGTGCTGATTGAGCACATAGTCGACATAGTTGCGGTCGAAGTCGGCACCGCCGACGAAACCTTTGAGGTGGAGAGCGTATTGAGTGTTAGCCATTTGTGTGTCACATTGATTTTGTGACACAAAATTATATTGCTAACTTTGCACATTAAAAGACATCATACGCAATGGCAGCTCAAGACATCTATATTACTCCCAAACAAATTTTATCATATTTGAAAGATTTTGAGGAGAAGTTACCAACTCCTCAAAAAGATTATTATAAATCAACATTGCGCTCCGCACCCCTTACCATTGAGGCCTTAAATAATGAGGTCAATAACATGGCGAATTATATTGGTATGAGTGGTTTTACAGCAAATTGTAAATGGGCGAAGTTACCCCCAGGAGTGGGAGGTCAAATTAAACTTGATAGCAGTCGATGTGGTCTTTTGGATATAGAGGTTAACGAGGAATATAAAAATGAGATAGAAGTTACGGCTGCAACTTTGGCACATGAATTATGCCATAAATTTCTGCAATTACACGGACTCTATTTCCCAAAATTCACAGAAATAAATGAAACATATACAGACCTTTGTACGATTTATGTGGGGTTTGGTGAAGTAATAATAAAAGGATATTCTACTGAAAAGTGGAAATCGGGTTACTTGCAGTTCCCAATATATAAGAGGACTAACAATTTGGTTAGGATGATTATTTGGGGAGAGCCTAACAATGCTATTTCAGAGCAAACCGAGCCGTATTTGGAGGAGGCGTTGAAAGTTTGGGTTTCAACCAATGAAAAGCGTCAATTATCTCGTAGGGAGTATAAAAATACCTACAATGAGTTTTCGGATTATCAGCGAAGCATAGAGATATTTCGACAACTCTTATTTATGCTCGAAGAAGAACCGCTAAAGTTAGCGGATGAAATTGATGGTAAAATGTATAATCCCGAATGGTTTAACGAAGATGGGTCATTAAAGAAGAAAGTTAAATGCTTTGAAGGTATATATGAGGGGATTATCATTAGGGAGAGATATAATGATACACCTATCAAGAAAGTAAATAAGTTCTTAAAACAAGTGATTGCCTTAATGGTTGATACCATTGGGCGTAATCGTTTCACTGAAAATAGGATTAATCGGCTATATTTTGAATGTCCGTACTGTAAGCATCGCGCATTGACTTCAAAAATTGCAAATTCGCACACCATTGTAAAGTGCCCAAATTGCAAGAAGCGATTTGCTGTTAACTGTGAGGAATTTGATTTACTCTCTGCCAGGAACGATTTAGATGCGTTCAAGACTGAACTTATGATACCAATACGCAGAGAGTTTGAAAAGTCGAAGGAAAAAGATAGAAGCGATGCTTTCATGCGAGGCATGAGGCATGGAAAGGAGTTAAAGGCAAAAGAACTTGACCCTACCATAAAGAAGTATGAAGGGTTAAAACAAAAAATTGAGAAGTTGCCTAAATGGCTCAAATGGCTTATTGGCGATAGATTAAAGTAATTAACACGAAAAAGCCCCCAATCCGTTAGGACTGGAGGCTTCGGTCAGTGATAACTGGCTGTTAGAAGTCGGGGCCGAAGTCCAGCGTGAGCTGTTGGCATATCGGAGCCACGGCTTTCTTGACTTCATCGACAGCCTTTGTGACGGGCACCTCGTTGACCGGCTCTGCCTTGGCAGGAGTGACGACTTCCGTCACTGCCGCTGTTGCTCGCATGTTCTTGGCCGAGCCAAGCGACTTCGTCGATGACTTTTGAATGAGCGGCGACTCTATCTGCTCGCAGATTGCGACGCGCTTTCCGGCGCGAACCAACTTAGGCAGGTAAGTATCGAGAGCGTGGTGAGGGAAGCCAGCCAACTCAACGTAGTTGTTGGCGCCGTTTGCTCGGCGAGTGAGTGTGATGCCGAGTATGTCGGAAGCGATGATAGCGTCTTCGCTGAAAGTTTCGTAGAAGTCGCCTACACGGAACAGTAGCACGGCATCGGGATGCTTGCGCTTCATTTCTTCATATTGTTTCATCAACGGAGTTTGAGTGATTTTAGCCATTTGTCTGTGATTTAGAAGATTGATGATTGAGTTTTTGTTTTAACCAAGAGCCGCCCCGTAGGGCGACCCTTGGAAGTAGGCTGCTCGGTCAGCGACGATAGAACACGAAGCCATCCTCGTATTCGTAGCCGTCCATGAAGATTTCGCGGGCTATGCCGCGCCAGTCGATGTTGTTGCGGATAAGGTCAGACATTCCGCGGAAGTCATCGCAGTAGCAGTCTTCGACGAGTTGCTGGGCGAAGTCTTCCTCCGAGTCCCATTCTCCCTGATAGGCTTCCTCGAAGCCGTCGAGGTCATCGCCGCAGGTGAGCGAGAGGTAAGCGTCGACCGCTTCCTGCTTGTGCTTCTCGCACATCTCGACGTAACGCTGGATTTTGTCGAACTCGTCTTCGCCCATGCACTCGTCGTAGTAGTCGCTGGGGAAGTTCTCGTAGTCCTGGAACATCAGTTCGGGGTCTGCCTCGTCGGCGTGGAGTGCGTAGCAGTAGTCACGGAACTCGTCGTAGTCGGAGAAGGTGGTCAGGTCAATCCACTGGCCCGAAAGATTGCCGTCGTTGTACTTGCCGTATGTTCCGCAGTAAACAGAGGGATTGCCGTCACGATAGTCGGCTTCGTGAGACTCCTTTTCGGAGCTGAATGTTTCGATGTCGTAGCCAAGCTCTGCGAGGCGTGCGGCTACCTGTGCCTTGAAGGCATTGTTTGAAGTTGTTGCTTCCATGTGGGAAATTTGTTAAAAAGTTATCACTGAGTTTGTTTCTGTAAAGGACTCTTCCTTTTACGTTGCCCGCAAATTGATTGAGAGGATTGACGATGAGACAAGGGTGAGTCCGTTCTTGCAGGGTACCGAAAGGGCGGCAAACGCTGGCGCACACCTGCCCTTGTAGTTCAAGACCGAGGTCATAACTTGCGGCGTAAAAGGTTAGAGTTCCTTGGCTCGGCAGAAACAGACCGGTAGATGACGCTTTCCCACGGGAGCGTTAACGAGTGCCAAAAGGTGCAGGTAGGCTGCACTCTCATCGAGATGCAGCCGGAACAATTCAGCCGGAAAGGAAAGTCTGCGCAGCTCTACGGCAAGACCGACTACCACATTATTGCGGACTCGGCGAGTGCAATGCTGTGCAATGGGTCGGTGGAGTGCCTAATACCACCTCTACGGCGAGGGCTGTGCAACTACTTGCTCCACGGCGCAGGGAGCCACGGCGTTTCAGGACTGCGAGCCCCTGCGGATGCTGAGTGCAATGGGCTTTCGACAAAACAGCGGTGCGACAATGAGATGTAAGCAGGGAGCGGGCGGCTTGCCCGAAGCCGACTGCTGCGCCCTGACATCATCGGGGAAATGGTGGCGACTGAGGAACGACGAGAATATCCCGATAGAGTGCGATGTCCTCACGGATTGTTTGACCGTAACAACAGCGGCGGCATAGCCTTGCGGCTTGACGGCCACGAATGAGGTGGGCTGCGTTCGGCGCTGACAGATCAGCCCCAAGGTGTCGGGCAACGCCAAGGCTCTTGAAAACAAAAACCACCTATCTTCACAGACAAGTGGCTCACAAAAACTTCTAAATCGTGATAACGGTGTGCAATGGAGTGCAAAGATATATGATGATGTGCAAAGTCGATATTACGGTAGGCAGGCGACCATTGACTTGATAGCGACGTGGGTTATCTCGTAGTAGTAACCTGCGCCGTCGCCATCACAATCGCCGACTCCAAGCTCAACATTGAGTTTGGGATAAGGGGCTTCCTTTGAGCCGATGAGCCACGACTTGTCATTGGTGTCGGTTACGACAAAGCCGAGATGAAGATGAATGGGCAATAGTGAAGAACTATGAAATTTGAGCGTGGCAGTGTCGGTGTAGCCGTTGGCATCCTTGACGGTCTTGCACTTGCAGTCAGGCTCGTCGAAGAAGTCAATGGGCTGGATTGCGGTAAGCACCGGTATCGGTGTGCCGCAGATGCCGTGCAGGTCAACCCTGCGCTGCAACTTGTCGCAGTCGACCCAGCCAATGGATTTGACGCCCGGAAGTATGGTAACGGATGTTTTCATAAGAAAATCTCACATATCTCACATTTACAAATGTGGGGGGTAGATAATCGAAGTCATTTTTTCTTATTTCTTAATTTTTTCATGGCCTCTCGCTGTAAGTAGAGGTCACGTTGACGCTGATAGCGCTTGGCAATGGCATTCCAGTTAGTTTCGGTCATCTCGATGCCGTTCTTCTCCATCCAAGCGTAAATCAGCTCGTCCTGCCGCTTGGTAATCTTACCGAAGCAGTGGAGGTCGCGCCACAAGGCAATATCGAAGCGGTTGCGGATAGCAAGGAGCAACGCCGCGTATGCCCGCCTCGGAAGGTAGTTGTAAAACTCTGCCGGGCGGTATCGGAAAGTCGGAATGTAAATGGCGAGTTTCCCCGGTGCGGCCACTTCGGGGGGAATGTCGGGCGGTCGCTTGGCGAGATACACTTCGAGTATTTTGCTCTCGACAGAGCCGCGCTGCAACTCCACGGGAGTCTTCCCCCCTGTGTCGTGGACGAACCACTGCAAGAGGTAAGGGTCAAGCTCTATGTAGATGCAAATTTGGCTCATAAATCGCTGCTTTACTCCTACAAAGTTACCAAAAATCAGCGAGTTAGAACCTATGGGAGCGCGGTTGCGTTGCCGATTTTCGGCAACAAAAACGCCCCCAAAACAAAAAGCAAAGAGGAAAAAAATTGCCCTTGTGAGTACGTATAAGTGCCGGATGGGTCAGCAAACTTAGACAACGCCCTAAATTAGCCTCGACAAAGTAGACAAGCCTCTGCTATATAGTAACTTATATTGTCTTAGACAAAATATAGAAATAATATATGTGGCTGGCTACAATGGCTATTTTTGGCTATGGTTGTCGAAATTTCCACGATTTTGTCTAATCGTGGCTACGATTTGGCAATGGTTGTCTATGGCTTAATGTGCTGATATTATGCGTTGTCTATGTTGTCTAAACTGTCTATGGGGTATTTCGGCAAATCGGCAACCGATTGAAGCCGAATAAAAAAATAATGTTGTATTCGTGGCTTATGTACGAATACAACATTACATTATCAGAATGGGAGGTCGTTATCTTCTCTTTCCGGCTCGCTGAACAGCGTGGGAGCGGGCTTTGGCTCGTCGGCAGGTGGTTGGGGCTTCTGCTCCAGATCATCTTCCGACAGTTCGTTTTCGCCTCTTACCTCGGTTTCGAGGTTGAGTTCGTAGCTCTCCTGGAGCAGTTCGTAGTCGAAAACGAATGCCATTGGCCGCACATCTTCCACTTTGCGTATCTGCTTGCCGTCTGAGCGCGTTTCGTAGGAATAATTAGGCGAGCCGTTGGCGTTTAGTACCCAAAAGCGTTCCTGCTTGGTGCCGAGGAACGCGGCATGAGTACGCAGATACGACTCCAGCGATACAGTGTCGAGCTTGCCGACAACATTGGAGCCGTTAACACGTTGGCCGAGAACATCGAAAACAGTCTTGTGGTTGAGGTACAGTAATGTCTTATCCCGCTCAAAGTCAATAATGTTGCCGGAGTTCTGCTTGAAGAAGGACTTGCGTTTGAGCAAGAAGTGAGCCTTGGCAATAATGCGGCCTTGCATGTGAGCAGAGTCAAGCATAGACCAAAATACTGCAACATCGCTGTTCTTCTTCAACTGCTCGTTCTGCCTGCGGATGCCGCCCACACAGATGTTGAAAAGGTCTGTATAGGTAAACGGCAGCTCCAGCGACGTTTGAACAGTGTGGAACGCTGCCAATGGCGCAAGCCAGTTGTTGAGCACGCGGTCTTCCACATTGTCATCAGTGAGGGCGGCAATCAATTCTCGCTTGCAAACTGCATAATGAGTAGCGTAGTCGGTCTCAAACAGTTTGCGGAATTTCAGCAGCTGCACGGTCAGGTGTGACACTCCCCTTGCGCTGATAGTCTGAAATTCGTCGAAATTGCGCTTTGCTTCGGCGCTGAACGTAGAATTGGAATATGAAAGGTGGATGACACGGGAAAAGAGCGCATCGTCGCGAATGGGGGCATCCTGGCCTGTCAGAATAACACCTGAGCGCACATAGGTGCGCTTCACTTTTTTGTTGCCCTCCATATCTTTCTTGGTCTGACCGCTACCGCCCCATATCTGTTTGAGGAGTTCTATCTTGCGGAAGTCCAGTTCGTTTTTGTATTCATCGAGGTGGACCAGGTTGTTTTCGCCGTAAGATAGCAGGTCATTGAGCGATGCCATAGATGTAGTGGCAAGCGAGGGCGGGTCGTTCAGCTTGATAAAGAACGACATCAATGCCGTGCCAAGTTCAGTTTTGCCGGTGCCCTTGCGACCGAAAATGTTGAGCAGGGCCAGGCGTTTCGACGAGCGTTTCACGACATCGAGAAACAAAGTGGCAAGAATGAACGCGAAGCCGACCTTGGCATTGTCACCGAAAACAGTAATCATGCGGTCGAGATAGTCATAGAGCGAAATTTCGCCATGCTCCCGGCATGAGAAACTGCGCTCCAACTGGTAACTGTCCTGCTTATCAATGTGTATCTTTGAGAAAGCAGGAAGATAGTAAGATTTGTCGCCAATTCTTACGATACCCAGCTCATCGACCGGGTAAAGCACGTTGTCTGCAAATATGCCGTCACCGAAGGCATATATCTCCTCGGTTGGGTTCCAACCCATTTTTGAGATTTTAAGGGCTGTTTCAGATGTCGAGTAAAGAAACTCTTTGAGGTTCTGCAATTTGGCATAGTCGCCCTTGAATATGAAGAAGCCAAGCGATTCGATGCGCTTCTGAAATGATGTAAGGGAAACGAGGTCATCGGGGGTAAGCTCAATCTCCCGGATTGTGCCCCGCTCGTTTTTGATATTGAAAAGGCGAAGGGATGTTTCGCCGTCAATGGCATGGAGTATGGGCGTTAGCGTGAAATTGCTCCAGCGTTCAAGCCCGTCTTTTTCATAGGAGCAATAGCAACCGCCTTTCACTTCGATGCCTAATTTGTATAGGGCTGCTTGCTCTGCGCTCATCGACTCCTTGGCCTTCTGCTCTTTGGCTCGCTGCTGCTCGCCGTTGGCACGGGAGAGCGCATCGCGCCACAGTTTTAGCTTGCCGAACTCCTTGGCAAGTGTGTCGAGCAGACGGTTAAGGAGCGTGTCATCAGTGATGTAGAGCAGAGCATCGCGGCATATTTCGTTGACGGCTTGCACCTTTTCAGTGTCGGTACCGGCACTGCGCAACAGTTTCAAGCCGTACCATACGACAAAATGCACATCTTCGATGGAATTGAAGACTGTGCCACTTGTAATAAAGCTGTCGGGGTCTTGCTTGAAATACGTTTCGCTTATTACCTTTTTGTGGGGAATTGCATCACGCTCGGTCTGTGTCAGCGTCAATCTATCGCGCTGCTTCTTTGGCATCCCGTTTTTCTTTGCCTCAGCAATTTTGAGTTTGAGGGCTTCCGCCTCGGCGTCCTCGATCTCAAAATCGAAAAGCGGTACGACAATAGGCTTCTTGCCGACTGGTATCTCCCTGACACTGACGTTGAAGCCGAGTTGCAGGGCGAGCAGTCCGTTTTTCATAACGGCTTTTATGCCGGGCCCGAAAAGTTCCTCCTTTTTCTTGGGAGGATCTGCATCGGGAAGAAAAACGAGTGAGGGCGCATAGCGTTGCAGTTGCTTGAACTGCGTTTCGCTCCAGGTTGTGCCGAGGGACGCAACGGTTTCCGTCAGTCCCACTTCGCCGGATTGTAGACGCAGCACATCGGGAGCTCCCTCCACTATTATAAAACGACCTGCCTTTGATGCAGCCCGATAAGCCTCATGCAAGCCGAAAACGACATCGCCTTTCTTGAAAAGCGGCGAGTCGGTGGAATTTATGTATTTCGACTGGTCGGGGGCTTTGCCGATATACCGTGCCGTAAACGCGATAACATTGCCGTATCGGTCTGTTATCGGGATAGTGATGCGGTCACGGAAGAAGGAATACAGCTTCTTCGACTTGTCGGAGAGGCGCAGTAAGCCTAACTCTTTGAGCAGTTCCTCGTCGATGCAGTTGCGATGGCAGTATTCCAGCAACGCATTCCAAGAGTCGGGGGCGAAGCCGATGCCGTACTCGGCACAATATTCTTTGCCCCAGCGGTCGTGAGCATACTTGCGAGCTTGCGCCGCTCCGGGAATGTCGGCGTTGAACTGCTCGACAAACCATTCCTGCACTCGTTGTACTGCAATCTGCAAAGACTCACGCTTCTTTTGGGCTTGTATCTGCTCGTCGGTAAGTTGTTTGGCTGTGTGGAGAACCGGGATGCCGAACATATTGGCTATATGTTCTATGGCTTCGGGATAGGTCTTGTTTTCAAGTTCCATAACGAAGCGTATGGCATCTCCATGTGCGCCACAACCGAAACAGTGGTAGGTGTTTCGTGCCGGATTTACGACAAACGAGGGTGTCCGCTCGTTGTGGAACGGACAGCAGCCAAACAGATTTACCCCTCGACGTGTGAGGGTTATGCTGTACTTGTTAACAACGTCCACGATGTCGGCTCTGTCGTGGACTTGCTTAATCGTTGACTCCTCAATCATATCTTCTTACCCCTGCTGGTTAATACTTCGTGCAATATGAGGATTTCAGAGCCGAGATAGTATATCTCGCGGCTCGTTACCCTGATACACACTATCGTTTCATTTGCCGTGTATTTGCGCACTGTGTCACGGCAGATATTGAGAATGTCGCACACCTCTTTGATGCAATACTTGCGGTTGGGGTCGACGTCAGGTTTCGGTCGTGTCATTTTCAATGGCGGTTTCATCGGTGAATATCTCTTGTCCGGCGCATTTTTCTATTATCTCCTTTGCGTGTTCGGGGATGCGGCAGCACATATAGCGCCAGCTGTAAACGACCGGACGGGACACTTTACATTCTTCGGCTACCCACTTGATAAATGCGGCTCGCTCGCTGCGTGTCAAGGTGTTAAGGTAGTCGGTCAGCTGCGCTGCCTCTTTGTGCTTAATGTTGTTGTTATACATGTTCTTAGACTTTACTCATCAAAATAATCTTGCTGCACTCGTTGGAGCAGTCGTAGGTCGGCTGTCCTGTATTCAAGCCGACCGGGACGCTTGCAGGGTTCGACCTTTCCCTGCTTCCTCCAACGCTCTACGTTACGACGGCCAAACATGGAGTAAGCCTTTCTTTGGCTGACAAACTCCGGGTCTTGGTTGTCGGAACGTATCATCTTCACGACCGTTGCAGCGATGTCGTTGATAAAGCGGTCGTAAGGTACGAGGCGGTCGAGGAATTGAAGTAACGGCATGGCTGTCAGGACACACGGGTAACTTCGATGACTCGGCTCTCGCGGTCGGTCTTGGTTGTAAACTTGCGGCTATAAGCCAGTCCAATCTCTGATGCCAAAGTGCGAACACTTCTCAGTCGCTCGATAGCGAACTGGACGGCATCGCCCACTTTCAAACCCATAATTTCGGGTCGAATTGGTGTAGAATTATCCACTTTTTTGTTCATAAATTTGGTAGATTAATGATTAATGATTAACTTTGCACATTGGAACTGCAGTTCGGATGCAGTACAATGACAACGCAAAGTAACGAATAAATGTTTAATCTTACACCATTAAGCGTTTATTTTTAAGGAATTATCACAGATTAATGTTTAATGATTAACATCGGATTGAAAGAGATACACCTCGGCGAAGCCATCAGAAAGCGTGTCGAGGAAATAGGCATCACCAAGACGGAATTTGGCCGTAGAATTGGTGTGCCTCAGCAACATGTAAATCGGATATTCGAGCGTGATACAATGGAAACCAAGCGACTGATAAAGGTATGTCGTGCTTTGGAGTTCAACTTCTTCGCACTGTTCTGCGAACTGTCTCCAAAGGTAGAAGCGCACATGTCGGCGGTATCGCTTGGCCCGGGCAACGCCAACAACAACATAGGCGACGCGGCGATAGCAACTCAGATAGAGGTGCTAAACACTCGCATCGCCGGAATGGAGGCTATGCACTCATTAGTGAAAGAACAAGTCGAGCTGTTGAAGAGTCAGCTGCGAGACAAAGACGAGATAATAACTTTATTAAAAACTTCTAAATCATAGTAATCGAGGAAAGGATGCGATAGAGTTTGTACTCTGTATATCACAACTCCTTAGTGAAATTAGCCATATAAACTTATGTAGTCATTCGCGGCGCATACACATCGCATACACCAAACACTTAATTGTTTGAAATTGAGTAGTGTATTGCAGTGGCGCAAGCCGCAATAGAGGACTGAACCACTTGGATACCATATAATTACTTAATCATACATCAATCAGCGCATACACTATGCATACACCATTTGGGTAACTGATTGAACCATAATTGGGTATAAAAGTGGCGCAGGCTGCAATCGAATAAAAGGACTCTAATAAGTGCAACTTAGGCTGTAATTTCCCTGCAAATTCAGGAAATTACAGCCTAAGTTATTCTTAGTAAGTACGAACCACATTATATGTGGCCCACTTCGGCAAAGCGCGGCATAGAACTACCGTTGCGAACTACCCGTTCGAAGAACATTCGCTCGGGACGTACCCAGTATCCTCGGTTGCCATAAAGTGCCTGATATGTAACCTGACGGTCAAGGGTTTCGCTGTCTTTGGCATGGCAAACGAGGCGATATGAATTGCCCTTGAAATGTCGAAATAGCCTTTGGGATGAGCGCGGGAATTGCGCCAAAGTCGCCCTCGCCACAGGAGCCAACGTTGACTTCACATTATCGGGGGTCATCGTATGCGGACCATCATACTCGATGACGGTGCTATAGTATTTACGGAACTCTTCCTTAGTTTTGGTGAGCGTGTCTTGCAACCCATAAAATCCAACGACCTTATCCCGATACCATTCATCATAGCAGTCAAATTGATGATTTTCCATTTCTTGAAAGACGTCAATCAATTCCAGCGTTATCTCATAGCTTTGGATGCCGTCGGCTCTGCGTGATTTGAAATTATGAGTCCCTATACGCAATCTTAGGAAGTTCGTCATCCGAAACATCGAACTGCAGAGCAGCGCCGGCGCTCCGACAATCTTAATCAACTGTTGCCCAAGGAAAGCGCCATAACTGCTACCTATAATCAAATCCGGCTGTAATGTATCGCATATATCGAGAAGCATTTTTAGGGCATCTTCAGGGTTCACCGGCAGGTCGGGAGCCGTAATTTCAGCAACATCTTCCAGCTCCTTGCGCAGAGTCAGTGCCGGCGGACATTCGCCGCTCCAGTTTAAGCCGTGTAGAAACAGTATCTTCTTCATTTCTTTATACTTGTCAAAAATTACTTGTCAAAAAATCCGCAGTCAATTTCACTGCCTTCCCAAAAGCGGTAGACTGCCCTTTTACCGTAATAAACAGGTGCACGGCACCCGGAAATTCCACCCGTGTCACATTGGGATATTTTTGAGCAAATTCTTTCCCTTGGTCGCAGAGAATATCTCTTTGTGCATTGATTATCAGCATTGGAGGCAATTGCGTCAAAGCCGTATCGTTGGCGTGTGCCGGAGATATAAGGGGCTCGGTAGGATCTAAATCGCCTATATACGCCTTATTGAATACCTCCATAATACGGCCATTCAGGCCATAGCCGCGAGCATATTTATGCCAAGACGCAGAATCGTCGTTATAGGCCCTCAATACCGGATAAAACAAGACGAGCGATTGAAGTCTGAGCGGAATCGGTTGCTCCATTAGCGAAAGAGCCGCCGCCAATGCGAGGTTGCCGCCGCTGCTGTCGCCACCGACACTAACAAGACTACCACAAGAGCCCCATTCTGCGGCTTTGGCATACGCCATCTTGATTGCTTCTATACAATCTTCAAGCCCTTTAGGATAAGGCTTTTCGGGCGCAAGCGAATAATCCACAGCCAGAACTATTGCCTTACCTGTAGCAGCGACAGCATCACAGAACGCCGCACAGCTATTGATACTTCCGAAAGTCCAACCACCTCCGTGCAGATAAACCAATAGCGGCAATGGCTTTGGCTGCGGCTTCTCGGGCTTGAACAGACTCATTGCTATGCCTCTTGCATTGCCTTCGCCCTCGATTTGCACGAATTCGACATCCGGCGACGACTCATGAACAGTATTACGAGACTGTCTGACATTCCGTAACTCCTCCGGGTATCCGGCCATAGCCTCTATGATTGCATCAGCCTGACTGTCTTGCAGCCCCTGAGGCATTGACGACAGAAATGTTTCTGCCTCGGCACGCATAGTCATTGCCTCCTTATCTGTAACAATTGTCGGCACTTTCGCTTGCGATGTACACACTAAAGCGGCACCAATAAAAAATGTGCATAACGCTCCAATATATGTTTTCACAGACTCAATAATCTAAAGAAACTCAATCAGGGAATATTGCAACTTTTATTACGCCATCTTTTTTACCCTCGAAGATGCGATAACCTTCCGCTATCTTGCTCAGCGGAAGGCGATGAGTAATCAGTTTAGTTGTGTCAATCCTGCCTTCGGCAATCAGACGCATAATTTCGTCACAATCACTTGCATCTACACCCCCGAATTTGAAAGTCAAGTTTTTGCCGTACATACGTGGCAACGGAAGCATCTGCGGCTTATCATATAGGGCTACGACAGTGATGACGGCGTTCGGTCGGGCGCATTTCCACGCCATTTCAAAAGTCTTGTCTGTGCCGGCAACTTCTATCACTCGATCGGCACCGCGACTGTCAGTCAATTTGTCAAGTACCATCCGAGCTTCTTCCGGTCCGATCACGATAACATCAGGAAAATTGGCCTTGACAAACTTGCGCCTGCTTTCGTCAATTTCACATACCACAATGCGTCCTGGATTGTATAGCTCTACACACTGAAGGGTGCAAAGGCCTGTCGGGCCGCCACCAATGATAAGCACGATATCATCCTCGGAGATTTCGGCAATTTTGGCAGCCCAATATCCGGTAGCGAGTATATCTCCGACAAAAAGAGCCTACTCGTCAGACACCTCGTCCGGGATATGCGTCAAACCATTGTCTGCATAAGGCACCCTGACATATTCAGCCTGAGCTCCATCAATACGGCATCCGAGCTCCCAGCCTCCTTTCTCGCAATTATTTACCCAACCGCGCTTGCAATAGAAACATTCGCCGCAGAAAGTCTCCACATTGACTGCTACGCGATCACCGGGCTTGACTTTCATGACATCAGAGCCTGTCGCTTCAACGACACCAACCATTTCGTGGCCGACTGTAATTCCCTTACATGCCCTCGGAACGCTGCCGTGTTTGATGTGTAAATCGCTTGTACAGATACTGCTCAAAGTGACACGTACAACTGCGTCTTTAGGGCTTTGAAGCTCCGGTTTTGCCTTGTCTGTGAAGTCAAATTTGCCATCGTCTATATATGTATATCCCTTCATATTTCTTACAGATTATTTCTTGAAAAGTATAGGGAATGAGCGCCTGATAAGACGCAACATTATCCTTTCTATATTTGATAGTTGTTTAGCGCCCAACCAATCAAAGAATGAATATGTGGCATCAGGCTTTTACCCTTATCCGTGAGCGAGTACTCTACTTTGGGTGGAACTTCGGCATAAATCTCACGGTGCACAAGCTCGCCTGCTTCCAGATTTTTAAGCGTTTCGGTCAGCACCTTGGGTGAAATGTCGGGGAGAGCACGCCCGATTGAATTAAATCGCGTTGCTTCGTTCTCGTAAAGCACACACAGCACCAGCATTGACCATTTTCCCGTAAATCGCGAAATAATGTTTCGGATGGGGCACGTCTGCGTTGCCGTATATTTTTTCAGATTTTCTTTGAGAGGTAAAGCCTTCATTTTCAATTTTAGTTACCTGAAAGTAAGCATTTTACTTATTTGTAAGTTCTTGTATATCAAGAATCATAATTGTAATTTTGCGCTATCAAACAGAAAGCGGATTACGTCCGCAAAGTTAATAAACAATATAAACCAAACCAAATGAGCGAGATTAAAATACTTGACAAAGGCGAAAAATTCGCCCATGCCTCGGTGGGTAACCTTACCGCTTTCGAGGGCAAGCAATTCATGAAAGATGCTATCGGCGCCACATCCTGCGAGGTTTCTTTCGGCACACTTTCCACCGGAACTGCCATTCCTTTCTTCCACAGCCACAAGTCAAACGAGGAAATATACATTGTCCTTTCGGGCAGCGGAAAGTTTCAGGTTGACGACAACGTTTTCGACATCACCGGGGGCTCGGTAGTCCGCGTGTCCACAAACTGTGACCGGAACCTCAAATGTACTTCCGCCACTCCTCTCTGCTACATCTGTATTCAGGCCAAAGAAGGCAGTCTCGGCGGCTACACAGCTACAGATGCCGTAGTGACCGAAAGAGAGAATCTTCTCTAAAAGCCTCACCGCATTACTAAAATCAAGCGCTTCCCGGATTTTTATCTTGGAGGCGCTTGATTCTTAATCGTCGTTTCGGGGCACATTGGCGACTTGCGACCCTGTACACGTATGTTTTCGCACCACCACTTCGATAAAACAATGCCACGATGATACGACAATGAATACTTATGTTTAACTTTGCGCAGATATCAAAGAGTTTATTGGCCGAACCAAACGCTAATACTCCATAGCACAAGATAATAACACCCGAACATCAGCACCTATCCATCTATCAATGTACAACAGCCATATAGTCGTCGGGATTGGTGAAGTCCTATGGGACATTCTCCCCGAAGGCCGGAAAATAGGCGGCGCACCCGCCAACTTTGCATACCACGTCTCACAATTCAGAATGCAAAGCCTCGTAATCAGTGCCGTTGGCGACGATGTCCTCGGTACGCAGATTTTGACCGATTTTCACGCTAAGGGCTTGCGCAACATCATCGCCACCGTGCCCTACCCTACAGGGACGGTACAAGTGGACGTCAACAGCGAGGGCGTGCCGCAGTATTCCATCGCCGAAAACGTAGCCTGGGACAATATCCCGTTTACACCCGAGTTGGCAGACCTTGCACGAAGCACACGCGCCATATGCTTCGGAACATTGGCGCAACGAAGTGCAACGACGCGTGCCACTATACATCGCTTCATTGATGCAATGCCGCATGACAGCGAGACACTGATAGTCTTCGATGCCAACCTCCGACAAAACTATTACGACAAATACGTCCTGGAAAGCTCGATGCGCCGCTGCAATATTCTAAAAATCAACGATGATGAACTATGCGCCATCATCAAAATGATGGACGACACAAGCATTGAGATACAATCATTGCAGCCCGAAACTATCAGACGATATGCAGCCAAGTTCATCAGCCGTTACAATCTGAAGATGATCATCCTAACCTGCGGCATCAACGGCAGCTATATCTTCACGCCCGAGATCACAACATTCTTGCCCACGCCGAAAGTAGATGTCATTGACACTGTCGGCGCCGGCGACTCGTTCACCGCCACCTTCGTTGCGAGCATCCTAATTGACAAGTCCGTAGTCGAGGCACACCGCAAAGCCGTCGATGTCGCCGCCTACGTCTGCACCCAAAGCGGAGCCATGCCCGCAATCCCGAAGCGACTCTTGCACTGATACACACCCTTTCAGGCCACGCCATTTTCTTTTGAGCCAAACTGCCGAACATGCTTGATGTATCACTCGGCCTTGATGTACATCAATTGCCGTTTCAACCGAATCGCCGCCCTTCGCACAGCCTCCTGCCCCAACCTCGCCATGATTGCCGGCGGTCGAAACTACTAATCACAATCCCATGTCAAACACCGGCTACCCGTGTGCTCTCACGAGCCTGACAGACAGTCTGTCAGACCGCCTGTCAGACCGCGTAGGCGAGCACAAATTTTTTTGCGATTCCCACTTGGTCATATCGGCGAAAAGTCGTAAATTTGCATTATAAAGCGTGATAGCTTCTGATGACAGCCGCAAGGCAAGCTCGGCGAAACAGACGCATGGCATTCCTATGGCACGGCATCCGGAAGCGACGCGCTTTTCACCGTTTTTTCCCAAACACACTTACATGGAAGAAAATCAAAAAGAATACAGTGCGTCAAACATCCAAGTGCTCGAAGGCCTGGAGGCCGTACGCAAGCGCCCTGCAATGTACATCGGCGACATCTCCTCCAAGGGACTCCACCACCTCGTGTACGAGGTCGTGGACAACTCCATAGACGAAGCTCTCGCCGGCTATGCCACGCACATCGAGGTCACCATCAACGAAGACAACTCTATCACCGTTGTCGACAACGGCCGCGGCATCCCCGTGGACATGCACAAAAAAGAGCATAAGAGCGCCCTTGAAGTGGTGCTGACAGTACTACACGCCGGCGGCAAGTTTGACAAGGGCACCTACAAAGTATCGGGAGGCCTGCACGGCGTGGGAGTATCCTGCGTCAACGCTCTATCCTCTCATCTGCGTGCCGAAGTACGCCGCGGCGGCAAAATCTATATGCAGGAATACAGTTGCGGACATCCGCTGGAAAGTGTCAAAGTCATCGGTGAGACAGACACCACCGGCACGACCATAACCTTCAAGCCCGATGACTCGATATTCACTGTCACCACATACGATTTCGACACGCTGTCCAATCGTCTGCGCGATTTGGCATACCTCAACGCCGGCATCACGCTCAAGCTCACCGACATGCGCGAGCTTGGCGCTGATGACAAACCTCGCTGCGAAACATACTACAGCGCAAAGGGTCTGCGCGAATTTGTGGAATACATTGACCACAACAAGGAGTCACTCATAGGCGATGTCATCGATCTCAACGTCGAACGCCAAGGTGTACCCATCGAAGTGGCCCTGACTTACAACACCAATTACTCGGAGACAATCTATTCGTTTGTCAACAATATCAACACAATAGAAGGCGGCACCCACCTCACCGGGTTTCGCCGCGGTCTTACATCCACGCTCAAGAAGTACGCCGAAGACAACAACCTGCTGAAGAATGCCAAAGTTGAAATCAACGGCGATGACTTCCGCGAAGGCCTTACGGCCGTAATCTCCGTCAAGGTCATGGAACCGCAATTCGAAGGCCAGACAAAGACCAAATTGGGCAACAGCGAAGTTATCGGCGCCGTACAGACCGCCGTATCCGATGCCTTGGGTACATATCTTGAGGAGCATCCGCGCGAGGCCCGGCTCATCGTAAACAAGGTCGTTCTGGCGGCACAGGCACGCCAAGCCGCATACAACGCCCGTCAGCGTATCCAGCGCAAATCGCCGCTCTGCGGCGGCGGACTTCCCGGCAAACTCAGCGACTGCTCGTCACGCACGGCCGAAGACTGCGAAATCTTCATAGTCGAAGGTGATTCGGCAGGCGGTACGGCTCAAGATGCTCGCGACCGTCGCTATCAGGCCATACTTCCGCTGCGCGGCAAGATTCTCAACGTCGAGAAGGCCATGGAGCACAAAGTCTTCGAGAACGAAGAAATTGCCAACCTGTTCCGAGCGCTGCGCGTCACCATAGGCACCGAAGAAGACCCGCACGAGCCCAACGTCTCCAAGCTGGCATACCACAAGATTATCATCATGACCGATGCCGATGTCGATGGTGCGCACATCGCCACACTTCTTATGACATTTTTCTTCCGCCGTATGCGTCCCGTCATCGAAAACGGGTATCTCTACCTTGCCACGCCGCCGCTGTACAAATGCAAGCTGGGCAAACTCGAAGAATACTGCTGGACCGACCAACAGCTTCAGCAATTCATCGACGAACATGGTACCAAGACAACGGTACAGCGTTATAAAGGCCTCGGCGAAATGTCCGCCAAGGAATTACGCGAAACCACAATGGCGCCCGGTCATCGAATGCTCAAGCAAGTGCACATCAGCGACGCCGTCGAGGCCGACCGCATATTCTCCATGCTTATGGGCGAAGATGTCGAACCGCGCCGCGAATTTATCGAACAGAACGCCAATTACGCAAATATCGACGCCTAAGCGCTGCCGCTCCCTTCCGGGTGCGCCATCTGCCAGGCTGTCATAACACCAACGCACGACGCCCCGGAAGCCTGTATGCCCGGCCTCTTCGGGGCGTTAGCTTTAACCGGAAACCGACACAGCCACCAGACTACCGGGCTGCAAATCACCAAGCGACTAAGACAACATTCACACTCACCTCACACACAAGCACATGTCCAAAGACACATCCAAGGCAGGGCAGCCACGCAAAGCCTCCAAACTGCGCAAAGCCGTAGACACATACATCGCACAGCCTTCAGTCACGACATTCAACTACAAACAGGTGGCCGCCGCCCTTGGCATCACGGCCGAGACACAACAACGGGCCGTAGCCTTGCGCCTTGCCGAGCTGGCCTTTGACGGCGAACTTGTCGAAATAGCCCCCGGCAAATACAAGCGCCCCAGCCGCAGCGTCGATGCCATGGGCACCTTTGTACGCCGCTCCAACGGCAAGAACTCCGTAATCACCGATGATGACGGCGAGAGCATTTTCGTGGCCGAACGCAATTCCATGCACGCTCTCAATGGCGACCGCGTGCGCGTAACCGTCGCAGCGCGTCGTCGCGGCATCGAACCCGAAGCCATAGTCACAGAAATAGTCGAGAAAAAAGACCAAACATTCATAGGAACCATCAAAGTAGAGAACAGCTTTGCCATACTCAACACCGACAGCAAGTTCCTGGCCACAGATATATACATTCCCAAGCGTCGCCTCAAAGGCGCCGTCACAGGAGACAAGGCTGTGGTACGCATCACCGACTGGCCCGACGACGAAAAAAATCCGCACGGCGAAATAGTAGACATTCTCGGCAAGAGTGGCGACAACAACACCGAGATACACGCCATACTTGCCGAATTCGGGCTGCCGTACTCCTATCCCAAAACAGTGGAGGACGCAGCGGCACGCATAGACGCAGGCATCACCGACGAAGTAGTGGCACAACGTACCGATATGCGCAATGTTACCACCTTCACCATCGACCCCAAAGACGCCAAAGACTTCGATGATGCCCTATCCATACGCAAGCTACCCAACGGCAACTATGAAGTAGGCGTTCATATCGCCGATGTGACGCATTACGTCAAGCCGGACTCCATCATTGACCGCGAAGCACGCGACCGCGCCACCAGCGTATACCTGGTAGACCGCGTGGTACCCATGCTTCCCGAACACCTGTGCAACGATATCTGCTCGCTTCGTCCGGACGAAGACAAACTGACCTACTCGACCGTGTTCGAAATGACCCCGGATGCCCGCGTCGTCAACCATAAGATTATGCACACCGTCATCCGCAGCAATCGACGCTTCACCTACGAAGATGCCCAGGAAATCATCGAGACGGGCAAAGGCGACTATGCAGACGAAATACTAACGCTTGATTCAATGGCCAAGACCCTGCGCAGAATACGTTTCGAAAACGGCTCGGTGGACTTCGCTCGCGTAGAAGTGCGATTCGACATCGACGAAAACGGACATCCGATAGGCGTATACTTCAAGGAATCTAAAGACGCAAACAAACTCATCGAAGAATTCATGCTCTTGGCAAATAAGACCGTGGCCGCCGCCATAGGCATACCTGTAGGGCGCAAAAAACCCAAAGCATTCGTATTCCGCGTACACGATCAGCCCGATCCGGGCAAACTTTCGGACCTTGCCTCACTATCACGCAACTTCGGATACAAGGTCAAGAGCCAGGGGAACAGCAAGGAAATCAACCGCAGCATCAACCGCATGATACACGATATCAAGGGCAAAGGCGAAGAAAACCTGCTGTCAACCTTGGCGATACGTTCGATGGCCAAAGCCATATACACCACACACAACATCGGACACTACGGATTGGGCTTTGAGTACTACACACACTTCACTTCGCCCATACGCCGTTATCCGGACATGATGGTGCATCGCCTTCTGGACCGGTATCAGGCCGGACAACGTTCGGTAAACTTGGACCACCTCGAGGAATTATGCAAACACTGCTCCGAGATGGAACAGCTGGCAGCCAATGCCGAGCGTGCCTCCATCAAGTACAAACAAGTGGAATACATGCACGACCACCTCGGCCAGACATACTCCGGCGTCATCTCAGGCGTCACCGAATGGGGCTTGTATGTCGAATTGGATGACAACAAATGCGAAGGACTAGTGCCCGTGCGCGACCTTGTGGACGACTATTACGAGCTGGACGAGCGCAATTACCGCCTCGTAGGACGCCGCCACAACAACCGCTATCGTCTCGGCGATAAAGTCAGCGTACAAGTGGCACAAGCCAATCTCGAGCGCAAGCAGTTAGACTTCGTACTAATAGATCCGCACACAGGCAAGCCCATAAGCAAGCCGTTGCCCAACTCCGCACGGCCAAATGGCAAGGACAAAAGCAAAAACGTAAAAAAAGGCAAACGACGCAAATAGCCACTCATGCAGGATACCATAGCGACAATAACCATAGACAGATTACGACTGCACTGCAACCACGGAGTGCTCGAACAAGAACGCCTTGTCGGCAACGAATTTGACGTGTCCGTAGTCTTTGACTACGATGCCTCTAAGGCAGTGCTAAGCGACAATATTTTCAGTGCCATCAGCTACACCGAAGTGATTGACGTCATCCGCCGAACCATGCAAACGCCATCGTCACTGCTCGAACATGTGGCCGGACGCGTCATCGATGCCCTTGCCACGGCTTTCCCGTCCATACTGTCAATAACAGTAAGCATCACCAAAATCGCGCCACCCATACCGGTGCAGATGCAAGGCGTCACCGTCTCTATATCTCGCAAATTGCACGAGTGAAACATCGCAACTAAGAAACACAAAGCGGCGGGAGCATCCATGTGGAAGCCTCCGCCGCCTTATTCGTATGCTGCTACTTTCAGTGACGCCAAGTATAGTACTCGGAATGATGGCGCATAGTGTGTATTGCGACCTTAGCATTGGCCATCAGACGTGTAAGAGACAGTCGCGTAAGCGTCCACAACATCGCACGCCCATGCAAAGCCTTGATTGCACGCCGCCATACGATGGCGACACTCAGCCATTGGGCTATCATCAAGGCAAGAGCAACAGCTCCCACATAGACATTGAAGTCACTGAGTACCACCGCTGCAACCGCCAAAGCCAAAGATGCAATACGCATCCATGCGCCCGCAGCCATCAGACGGCGTGAACATTTTGGCAACCTTGTGCCGGTAAATTGGTGGCATCGACGCTGCCGATTGTAAAAGCGGCACGGGGCAATGTCGACTATCGACGGCATCGAGTCATGCGTCAGCACCACGGCTACTTTCCCGGGATTTTGCGAAACCAATTCGTAGACGAGCAAATCATCGTCCCCGGTGTGCAAATTCAGCGAATGCGAGAATCCTTTATTATCGAAAAAGGCCTGTCGCGTATACGCCAGATTGTATTCAGTACCGCGATAGGACTTCCCGGCAACGGCGGCAGTCAGCCAAGTGACGGCATCCGCCTTGGCATTGAACATTCGGCGGCGACGTCCGGACTTGCCATCTTTATCCGAAGGCACATACGCATACCCTATTGCGACAACAGCACCCGAACCGAAAGGCCGAGCCATTTCGTAGAGCCATCGATCACTGTCTATGGATACGGCGGCAGTAGTGTGAACCACCACGTCATATCGCGCGGCCTTCATACCAAGCGTCAATGCCAGCTTCTTGCGGCTGACATTGCGAGCATCGTCCGGAGTGTAAGTCATGTAAATATTAGGACATGCGCGACGGAACTCGCCCACCACAGCGCTGCACTCGGATGACTGGCCATCCGTAACCACAATTACCTCAAATGGCGATGGGTAGTCCTGAGTCGTCACTTGCCGTAATACGCGGCGCAAACTATTCTCTCCGGCCGAGCAGTATATTACCACCGAGACCGCCGGCAGGGATTCTTCGCGCGTGGCTTCTTCAGAAACATTCTCGGCATTTGCCACATTTACGGCATGAGTCACCCGACGAATGCGCCACAAGTACACCGGCCACAACAGCACATAAAGCACTGCAACAGCAGCAATTAATAATATTACAGAGAGAGATATGTCAAGACTCAGATTCATATCCGCGCGACTATTTTTAGGGATATTGTTTTGATATAAGAACGCGGCCCGGTAGTGCCGCAGAACATAAGTACAAAGATAGCAAATTATCCGCAATCGGCCACCTCGCACCGCCAAAATCAACATAAAAAAAAGCGAGAGGACACAGCCGACGGCTGCATCCTCTTACCATAAGAGTTTGGTGCGGACTCCGAGCCTTATGCTTCGGGCAGGGGTTCCACGTTGATGTAACGACGGCCTTCCTTACCGGTGGAGAATACCACTGTGCCGTCAATGAGTGCGTAGATTGTGTGGTCGCGACCCAGGCCGACATTTTTGCCGGGATGGTGCACGGTACCGCGCTGGCGCTTGATGATGTTACCGGCCTTGCATGCCTGACCGCCAAATATTTTCACGCCGAGACGCTTGCTTTCTGATTCACGGCCGTTCTTCGAACTGCCGACACCTTTTTTATGTGCCATGTGTCTGTGAAATTTTAAGTTTGATTAAGCGACTACGTCTTTGATGACTACCTTGGTGAAGTACTGGCGATGGCCGTTCTTTACGCGATAGCCTTTGCGACGTTTTTTCTTGAACACGATGACCTTTTCGCCCTTTACGAGGGGCTCGGCCACTTCGCATACTACTTTTGCTCCTTCAACTGTGGGAGCACCGACTTTCACGTCACCGTCGGCGTCGATAAGCAGCACCTTGTCAAAATCGATGCTGTCACCTTCTTTGACATCTGTGCCGAGGAAGTGAACGTAGAGGAACTTGCCGGCTTCTGCCTTGAACTGCTGTCCCTGAATTTCTACGATAGCGTACATTTAGTTTTGATCTGTATATTAAATTAACCGCGGGGGCGTGCCGACGCTGCGACATCTTGCTCTGCCCTTGAGCGAAATTGCCCACAAAGGTACGACTTTTTATCCACCCGACCAAAATTTTTACAATCTATTTTTTTATGTAGAGTCAAGAAATTTAACTCAATCGCCGATTAGACATTGCGAATATGGAAATAGTTTTATACCTTTGCGCTCCCCCTTTCCCCAGATTTAAGCATATCCTATTGACAGGCTTAACGCCCGACTTCACAACAATGAATAATAGCTACAACTTTGATAATGTGGTGGATCGACACGATACTTGCGCCACCAAGATAGAAGAAATGGACCGCAAATTCGGCCGCCACGACCTATTGCCTTTTTGGATCGCCGACATGGATTTTGAGGCTTGTCCATGCATCATTGATGCATTGCGCCGACGTCTCGACCATGCCGTACTGGGATACACATCCGCTCCCGCCGATTTTTGGAATAGTATCATTTCGTGGCTCGATAGACGTCACGGATGGCATGTTCAGGCCGATGAAATAACATTCATGCCCGGACTGAAGAAAGCTCTGAGCCTGTGCATCAATTATTTCAGCCGTCCCGGAGACGGCATCTTGATTCAGCCGCCTGTGTACCACTCGTTCCGCAGCGTCATAGAGGGCAACGGCCGACGCGTGGTTGCCAATCCCCTGAAGCTTGACAGCCGAGGCAACTATATCATGGACTTCGACAACCTCGAGGACGTCATAGCAAGCCAACGACCGGCTATGATGATTATCTGCAATCCGCACAATCCCATAGGTTTGCAATGGGACAAGGCATCCTTGTCCCGCGTGGCATCGATATGCCGCGCCCAAGGCATTATACTCGTGTCCGATGAGATATACGGAGACATGATGCTCCATGGAACCAAGCACATACCCACAGCCGACGTCTCAGACTATGCCCGAGATATTACAGTGACGCTTGGCGCGCCTTCCAAGACCTTCAATATTCCCGGCATCGTAAGCGCCTGGGCCGTGGTCAAATCCCCGAAACTGCGTGAGCCATTTTTCGACTGGCTGTCTGCAAGCGAATTCAACACGCCGCCCATAGCAGCGATAGTTGCGACACAGGCCGCCTACGACCTCGGCGAAGCATGGCTTGACCAAGTCTTGGAGTACCTACAAGACAACATCGACTTTGCCGAACAATTCCTATCCGAAAGAGTTCCAAACGTGTCCATGCACCGACCGGATGCATCGTTCACCATTTGGCTTGATTTTCGCAAATTGGGCATGACCCAAGAAGACTTGGTCAAAATGCTGATATGCAACGGGCATTTGGCACTCAGCGACGGCATATCTTTTGGCGTGGAAGGCCATGGTTTTATGCGCATGAATGTGGGCGTACCGCGTCTGGTCCTTACCGAGGGGCTGAAACGTTTGGAGCAGTCTGTCAAGACGTGCGGACAAAACTCCAGCTACTCCGCAGACGTCCACTCATCGATACCTTTTGTCACAATGCAAGGTTTAGGCAACAAATTCGTGGTTATCAACTGCTTTGACCGACAAATCAGCAATCTGTCATCACTCGCCGTCGAGATGAGCCACCGACATACAGGCCTCGACACCGATGGCATCATCGCCATACTGCCAAGTCACAAAGCCGACTGCCGCATGCGAATTTTCAACGCCGACGGTACAGAAGCCCAGATGTGTGGCAACGGCATCCGCTGCGTAGCCAAATATGTGTCCGACAATCATATCACGAAAGCCGACCATCTTACAATCGAAACACTCAGCGGCATCAAGTCGCTGCAACTGCATACGGCTCCTGACGGACTTGTCGAATCCGTGACCGTAGACATGGGGCTGCCCATGACCACGCCATCCGACATACCGGTGAATTTCGATGCAGACGCTATGCTTGACACCCCTATCGACGTCGCCGGAAAGCGAGTGAAAGTCACCGCCGTATCCATGGGCAATCCACACGGCGTAGTCTTTGTCGACAGCTTCACGGACGAGATGGTGCACACACTCGGCCCGGAATTGGAGAAGCACGAGATTTGGCCCGAACGTGCCAATATCGAATTTGCCCGAACAGATGACAAAAACACTCTTTCGGTCCGCGCATGGGAACGCGGCGTAGGCGAGACAATGGCTTGCGGTACAGGAGCATGTGCCGCCGCGACGGCTGCCGTACTGACAGGGCGTGCCGACTGGCCGATAACAGTGCGACTTCTCGGCGGTAACATGCTAATCGACCGAGACAAAGCCACGGGACACATCTTAATGACCGGACCGGCAGCCACCCTTCATTCGGGAACGTATTACGCCAACCATAAATGCTGAATCAAAAACACGGGTACGCACATGCAAGCCGGCGTCCACATCAAGCCGCCGACCGACACATCCTATCGGTCCGACATATAGCTCTTATCACAAAAAATTAGTACCTTTGCATACTTTACTTAAGTACGCGCGCGACCCGGCGTGGCCGCGATGACGACATCCAAATCCGTCACGACTCAACACAACGGCCGTAACGGCTTGATTATTGTGTATATAAATTCATCAGACAATATATGTTTGGACTATTTTCCAAGAAAAAAAAGGAAACCCTCGACAAGGGTCTCGAAAAGACAAAAACCGGGCTCTTAGACAAAATCAAACGAGCAATAGCCGGACGCAGCACCATTGACGAAGACTTTCTCGACGAACTCGAGTACATCTTTATCAGCAGCGATATCGGTCCGGAAACTTCGCTGAAAATCATCGACCGGCTCAAAGACCGCGTTGCACGCGACAGGTACATGGGTCTGGACGAACTCTACAAGATTCTTTACGAAGAGGTTTCAGCCTTACTAACCAAGGACGAAACCAAGTCCTCAAACCTTGGCGACTTTGAAGTCCCGGCGGACAAGCGCCCATATGTCATCATGGTTGTCGGCGTAAACGGCGTAGGCAAAACCACGACCATCGGGAAATTGGCTCACCTGTACAAACGCGCAGGGAACAAGGTGATGCTCGGTGCCGCCGACACCTTCCGTGCCGCAGCCATCGAACAGCTCGAGGTATGGGCACAGCGAGCCGATGTCCCCATCATAAAACAGCACATCAATGCAGATCCGGCGGCCGTGGCCTTTGACACACTTTCTTCTGCCGTGGCACAGCAAGCGGACGTAGTGCTTATTGACACAGCCGGACGACTGCACAACAAGAGCGCGTTAATGGAGGAATTATCCAAAATAAAACGCGTGATGCAACGCGTAATACCCGATGCGCCCCACGAAGTATTGCTTGTATTGGACGGCAGTACAGGGCAGAACGCCTTCGAACAAGCACGGCAATTTGCCGCAGCCACGCAAGTCACCGAACTTGCCGTAACAAAACTGGACGGCACAGCCAAGGGCGGCGTCATCATCGGCATAAGCGATGAGTTGCAAGTTCCTGTAAAATACATCGGCCTGGGCGAAGGCATAGACGATTTACAGGTGTTTGACCGCCAAGAATTTGTACGTTCATTGTTCGATAACGGGCCGGTCAAGGACTGACCTTCTTGGAATACGATATAGACATGGAGCAAAAGAGAGTGTCCATCATCACTATGGGTTGTTCCAAAAATCTTGTGGACAGCGAGAGGGTAATGCGTATGCTTAGCGATGCCGGATTTTCGGTGGACCACGACAGCGATGACATCAACGGAGCCGATGAAGTCATAATCAATACATGCGGATTTATAGGCGATGCCAAGGAAGAATCCATAAATATGATTTTGGAGTGTGCCAAGGCACGTACCTCGGGACGTATAGGCGGGCTTACCGTCATGGGATGTCTGTCGCAGCGCTACCGCGACGAATTGGCAGCCGAAATTCCGGAAGTAGATCGCTGGTATGGCAAATTCGACTGGGTAGACGTCGCTCGCGACTTGGCACACGCGCATCCGTCGTCCGCACTTTGGGAGAGAATACTCACTACCCCGCCCCACCATGCCTACATAAAAATCAGCGAAGGGTGCAATCGCTTTTGCGCCTTTTGCGCCATTCCTCTGATTACAGGTCGGCATCACTCTCGTCCGGCCGATGAAATTGTTTCTGAAGTACAGACATTGGCACGCAGCGGCGTGCGCGAGTTCAATATCATAGCACAGGACCTGAGCAGTTACGGCCAAGATCTGGGGCTGAAAGGAGCATTAGCTTCACTATTAGAGCGACTGGCTGCCATTGAAGGCGTACATTGGTTACGTCTACATTATGCCTACCCCGCCGATTTCCCCTACGAGATTTTACCGGTTATGGCGACACACGAGAACATCTGCAAGTATCTCGACATAGCACTACAACACAGCAGCGATAAGGTTCTCGCAAACATGAGACGACACATCACTCGTGCCGAGACAGTGGAACTGCTTGCACGCATACGCCGTGAAGTTCCGGGCATACACATCCGCACCACTCTTATGGTCGGTTTTCCCGGCGAAGGCGAGGCCGAATTCGAAGATTTGCTGGATTTTGTGCGCGAGCAACGCTTCGAACGCATGGGCGCCTTCACCTACTGCGAAGAGGAAGGCACTTATGGTGCCACTCATTACCGGGACAACATTCCCGAACAGGAGAAACAACGACGCCTTGACATCTTGATGGAAGAACAACAGGAGATTTCGGCCGAAACAAACCTCGCCAAAGTCGGGCAAACATTCGAGGTTGTGGTTGATAGCATCGGGGACGAATATGTCACCTGCCGCAGCCAATGGGATTCGCCTGAAGTAGACCCGGAAATTCTGATTCCACGCACAGCCGTACCGGCAGATATACATCCGGGGATGTTTGTCAATGTAACTATTACCGAGGCCCTACCCTACGACCTAATAGGTGTTTTAGCATGACTTTTTCAATGGCAGAAAACCAACCGCACAATTTGCATGGCCATGCATACAAAAACATAGTCCCTGCTATGCGCCATGCATTAAGCTCAGGATTACGAGCAGCCATATACAGTATCCCGAGGTCTAAAAGTCTGCGCTGGATCTGCGGAGACGAGCCGCGACTTAGTATACGTCGCCTTGTCGCCGTAGATTTTGCCCGTCCTTATTCGTCTGGCATTGCAATATACGACGGGCTCACCCCTGATGAGGCGCTACGAGCCACAGGCACAGCAAAGACGACCGCGACTATATGCACCGACAGCACCGATGAAGCACTCTACATGGCCGACATTGAGAGCTTAAAGTGCATAGTAGCCCGGAGCAATGGTAAAGCCGTATTATCCCGTATCATTTGCGGACAATCACAGGCACTTGCCAAGGACACCGTGGCCGTGGCGCTGGATTACTTCAAGAACACACCCAACAACTTCAACATACTGCTGCACACACCCGAGACCGGGACATGGATAGTCTCAACACCCGAACGTTTGCTGGACATGAAATTAGATTCCGGCAGAATATCGACGATGGCCTTAGCCGGCACAATGCCGACCCCGGCTGACGGGTTGTGTCAATGGGACATCAAAAACATCCGCGAACAGGCTATAGTCTCAGACGAAATCATCCGCCAGCTCAATAAGGCACACGTACAGAACATCCGGAATTACACCTGCAATGTAGCCAGCGGCGCCGTAACTCATATATGCACACACATATACGGCACGACCGCTTCACCCAATGCCTATCGCGAGCTATTGGACATTCTAAGCCCGACTCCGGCACTCGGCGGATGGCCGCGCCACACCGCCCTGCGACTCATCCGTAAGTTTGAAAAACATCCGCGACAACTATACGGCGGATATATCTCCATAGAGGACGACAAGACGGCACAAGCATTTGTGACTTTACGGTGCGCCCATACCGACAACCAAGGCCGGTACTGCATATATACCGGCAGCGGAATTCTATCGAATTCGGACGCAGAATCCGAACGAAACGAAACGGCATTGAAGGCCTCGGGCCTTCTGCGCTCTATCCTCAACAGCATTTGACCAAATGGATAACGAAAAAGACACACAACAAAACCAAGACAGGCCAAACAAGCCCGCGCCGTCGCGTGCATTGGCCATACTTGCACTGGCCGTCGCCATCATAGCGGCATTATCGATATGTCCATGGGGCAAGTGGACCGACAATTACATCAAGGACTTCAACCTCCTTGCAGACATCACCGACGGCGGCGAAACCAAGGCAACGGCAGAAGAACCCATAGACCCCGAATTGGAAAACGCACTTACCGAGACAGAGTACGAAAAGGTCACGAGCGATACAATCACAACACCCAAGGGGTCAAACAGTTCGGCCGTTGCATTGACCATACCCGACTCGGCACACGTCCGGGCAGCCATGCCTATCCCGCGCAATGCGGCCGGTGATGTACTCATCGAAGATTACACAAAAGCCAATACGGGAATGCAGAGATTGCGCTTTGCTTTAGCAACCGGCAGACAGGCACGCATAGCCGTCATCGGCGACAGCTACATCGAAGGAGATATCCTAACTGGAGACCTGCGCCGCGACTTACGCAAAGTATACGGCGGCGCCGGCGTCGGATATATGTACATGCAAAGCGAGATACCCGGATTTCGCCGCACGGTGCGACAGACTTGCTCAGGATGGAAACAAATGGACATACGCAAAAACGCTAAAGACGCCTACCGCTCGCTATCGGGCGAATACTTTATCAGCACATCCAAGTCGCAAACAACTTTCAAGGCCGCCAAAGGCGAAGCGGGATGGTCGCGCACCCGCCTATTATGCATAGCACCGGAAGGAGGCAGCATCACAATATCCACCGACTCCGAAACAAGCACCCACACATTGGCAGCATCGCCCAACGTACAATGCATTCAGGTGGAAGGAACTACCAAGAAGGCTTCCATCTCGACTACTACACCTGGCATCGTGGTATTGGGAGCATATCTCGACGGCGCCAACGGCATAGCTGTCGACTGCATGTCCCTGCGAGGCAATTCGGGCGTGGCCAACCGCAAAACCAACATCGAACTTGCAGCGCAAATGCGACAATACGTTGACTATGATTTAATAATCATCGAATACGGCATCAACGCATTGACTTCCAAGCAGAAGTCTTATGGTGGGTACTCCAAACTGATGGTTTCGCTGATACAACGCCTGCGTGCCTGCTACCCCAATGCAGACATCATGATCATGGGCATCGGCGACCGAGGACAAAAATTAGGCACACAAGTCAAGTCCATGCCTACGGCACAAGCCATGGTGGACGCCCAACGCGATGCCGCACGCTTTGGATGCGCATTGTTCTGGGACACTCGCGCAGCTATGGGCGGCGATAATGCCGTCATCGAATGGCGCGATGCCGGCGAAATAAACCCGGACTACATACACCTCAACGCCAAGGGAGGCAGCCGACTGGCAATACTACTATACAACGCTATCATTGCCGCTCTCAAATGATTGTGCGTGTCCTCATATTAGCATTGTCATTGACAGCCCTTGCAACCGGGACTACGACCATGTACGCAGTCTCAACCGAGGAACTTGCGACATCGCCTGATACAACGGACGCGGACGTCCGCGCCAATCCGGTATTCGGCGAGGATCGTGAAGACGGCTCGAAATCTCGCCGATACGCATTTATCCATTACAATGCCAACAGAATACATCTCAACGGCGCCGACTGGTCGGGGCTGCAGCAGGTTTTGAAAGAAGCGGCAGCCGGACACGCTACCCTTGACATCGTACATATCGGAGACTCACACATACAAGCCGAAGGCAACACATCGCGCGTACGGCGCCATCTCCAACATCGATATGGCAGCGCCGGTCGCGGACTAATTATCCCATTCCGTCTCGCAGGTACAAACCAACCCACCGACTATCGCATCACATCATCAGCGTCTTTCACTTCGGCCAAACTCATGCGCATGCCGTGGCCCACGACAATGGGATTTACGGGAATATCACTGGCCATGCCCGCTTCCACGGTATCCTTTGATATTTCAAATGCACAGCCTTTTGACGCAATCGCTGTATATGGACGCGGCGAAATTTCCATCTCGGAAGTCACTGTGGGCTCGGCGAAAGTCGCATTTGACGAAATAGATGGCAACAACGCCACACTTGCCGTGCTCGACCACGCAGTATCGGCATGCACAATCACGATAGACGCCCCAGGCGGCAACATCTACGGCTTTGAATTGAGACGCGATGACCACGGCATCCGATACCACGCAATAGGCAATAATGGAGCGACATTCTCACAATACAACAGCATAGGCGGATTTGGAGCCTCGCTGCGACAACTTGCCCCGGATCTGGTTATAGTCAGCCTTGGCACAAACGAAGCGTTCGGGAAAATATCAGACGAAGCATTCACAAGGCAAATCGATGCACTTGTATCAGACATAAACACGCACAACCCCGGCGTGCACATATTGCTGACAACTCCATCCGAATGCCAGCGCACCGTCTACACTACCGTACGCACACGGCGCAAGCGCCGCAAACGCGCCAAGATAAGGCGAGTGCGGTCATTCGCCGTCAACAGCAACATCGCACGCCTGCGCTCGGCTATACTCCGATACGGCGAACAACACCATATCGCTACCTGGGACTGGTATGATGTCGCCGGAGGCAACGGATCCTCGACACTTTGGCTATCAGCGCACCTGCTCGGAGGCGACCGCATCCACCGCACATGGGCCGGATACCACCTTGAAGGCGATTTGCTCGCCGAAGCTTTGGACGCGGCTCTTACAGGCAAAGCCGTTGCCAAAATCCCGGCATCTGCCATCACCGCCGAACCGCACAACAACGAAGGGCAGTCAACAGCCCCAAAATCAGAGGCTTCGACATCGGAGACAAAACGCACCCCTAAAGCCAAGAAATCACGCTCCCCGAAGAAAAAATACAAAAGCACCAAGTCTTCCAAAAAACGAAACAAAGGAAGGCGCAGACGACGTCGCTGACACCTCACGGCTCGTAGCGCATCCACAATTTAGACAATGGAAAATATAGCCCAATTGATAGACACTGAAGCACTGACAAGCGCACTGCTGTACGACAGCCACAATCCGCTGTTGTTCAACACTTGCGCCTTCATGCTCATCTTCTTGCTGTTCCTTGCCATATACCGTATGATGCGCCGACACCATACAGTCAAAATGGTATTTGTCATCATCTTCTCTCTATACTTCTATTACAAGAACAGCGCCGAATGCTGCTTCATCCTCATGGGCGTATGCGTAAGCGACTACCTCCTCGGGCGATGGATGGGCTGCGCCGGTCAAAGATGGGTCAAACGCTCCATTGTAGCCATAAACGTGATTGTAAATGTGGGTATGCTCGTGTACTTCAAGTACTTCAATCTACTCTACGAAACAATTGCAAATATCACTGGAACACATTTTGACGCGCTCGACATCATACTACCTGCCGGCATATCATTCTTCACATTCAGGTCAATATCCTACATTGTAGACATCTACCGCGGCAAGATGACCCCGGTACACAACTTCCTCGATTACGCGTTCTTCCTCACATTTTTCCCGCCGCTTCTTGCCGGTCCCGTAGTACGCGCACGCGACCTTATACCCCAAATACAGGCCCGTGCAGAAGCCACACGTGTTATGGTCGGCGAAGGCTTTTTCCTCATCATGACAGGCCTCGTCAAAAAAGTCATCATTGCAGACTATATCAGCGGAAATTTTGTAGACAGAATATTCGAAAATCCGTCCCTGTACTCAGGCATAGAGAACATATTCGGGACCATCGGATTTACCATACAATTATATTGCGACTTCTCGGGATACAGCGACATGGCAATAGGCATTGCCCTCCTTCTGGGATACCGTTTCAAAGACAACTTCAACTCACCATTCAAATCACAAAGCCCCACCGAATTTTGGCGCAGATGGCACATCTCACTCTCTACATGGCTGCGCGACTACATATACATACCTTTGGGCGGTAACAGATGCAGCCAAATACGTATGTATACCAACCTAATGCTCACTATGGTTATCGGAGGTTTATGGCACGGTGCATCGTGGATGTATATCATATGGGGAGCCTACCACGGCGCACTATTGGCCATACACAAGCTACTGCACAAAATATGGCACACCCCACAATGGATCAAAAACTCAATGCCTGCCATAGCCTTCAACATCACACTCACATTTGTGCTTGTCGTAATAGGTTTTGCCGTTTTCCGCGCACCATCCATGGAAACCCTTGGCGACATGCTTAATCAAATAACCGAAAGCCCCCATTGGGACATGCTACCACAAATCGTAAACGCATACCCATTAGTATTTATTGCCATCATTACAGGCCTACTGCTTCACATGAGTCCTCACGCATGGACAATACACCTACAGCAAACATACGCTGCATGTCCGGCCGTACTGCAAGCCATAATCCTCGCAGCCGTCATCTTTGCCGTCATACAAACACGTTCTGCCGATCTTGTACCCTTCGTATACCTCCAATACTGACACAACCGACTACACATTCCCTGCCGCCAATTCCCATTCCATACACTCATTCCTGCCTTTATTATACTATCTCTGTACGTCTACTCAAAGATATCCGCACTCAGAGCCCTCAGAGTGTCCAAGTTCTCGTATCTCGCCCGGCCATGCCATAATTCCCATCGTTTCCACATCGCTCGCATCTCATCCATCACCGGCACTTCCACATCGCGCACGGCGCCCCCATCATTTCCTTAGCTCCCATAGCTCCAACATCACCATATACGCCCCCATAGAACACCTCAACCACTCGCGCCGGTCCCCACCCGTCACTAAAGTCCTTAAAGGCCCTAAGGTCCTTAAAGTCCTTATCCGCGCCTATCGTCTCCGGGCGCAGCGCAGATTTCAGATTCCGCATTCCACCCATAGCTCCAACATCACTCCCATCATTCCCATAGTTCCCATAGTTCCCATAGCTCCCACATCACTCCGACCATCCGCCGGCAATGCCCGGGCGCAGCCCAATTCGACATTCGACATTATAATGGCATTCCGGATTCGACATTATAAAATGAGTCCGGGCGGCATCCGTTGTCGGATGCCGCCCGGACGGCTTAAGGTGGCGGTTACCTACTCTCCCACTTTCGCAGTACCATCGGCGTAGCGGGGTTTAACTTCTCTGTTCGGAATGGGAAGAGGTGGATCCCCCGCGCTGTCACCGCCTTTGTGACTTGTTCGGAACTTGCTCTGCTTTTTGCGTCTGCCTTCTGCTTTTGCTTCTGTTTTTGCATCTGCGTCTGCTTCTGCTTCAGCGCTTGTTCTCGGCCCCCTTTTGCGGCGGGGCCGTTCCGTATGGCTCGGAAAAGAGCTCTCGGCTTTTGCCGGAAGGCTGTGCATCGTCTTGCGACGATGTCGAAGACTTTATCGGGTTTTTTCGCTTTCCGTTTTACGTTTCAAGACTTTGCTCGTAAGCTCACGTCCCTTCTCGGACGCGTGCCGCGACTATGGACTCGGCTTATCGCCTTGAGCCCGGCGCCGGCGCGGCTTTCCCGCCTGCCGTCGTCGCGGTCTTTGTTTTTTTGGGGGGATTGCTCCCCGGAAAGGGTTCGGGCTATTAGTACTGCTCGGCTGTGCGCGTTGCCGCGCCTGCACCTGCAGCCTATCAACGTTGTAGTCTTCAACGGCCCTTGTGTGGAGATCTTATCTTGGGGGGGGCTTCGCGCTTAGATGCTTTCAGCGCTTATCCTGACCAGACGCGGCTACCCGGCGATGCCCCTGGCGGGACAACCGGCGCACCGGAGGTCTGTCCAACACGGTCCTCTCGTACTAGTGTCGGGTCCCCGCAAATCTCCTACGCCCACAACAGATAGGGACCGAACTGTCTCACGACGTTCTGAACCCAGCTCGCGTGCCACTTTAATCGGCGAACAGCCGAACCCTTGGGACCTTCTCCAGCCCCAGGATGTGACGAGCCGACATCGAGGTGCCAAACCACTCCGTCGATATGAGCTCTTGGGAGGGATCAGCCTGTTATCCCCGGAGTACCTTTTATCCTTTGAGCGACGGCCCTTCCATGCGGAACCGCCGGATCACTATGCCCTAGTTTCCTACCTGATCGGCTTGTCGGCCTCCCAGTCAAGCGCGCTTGTGCCATTACACTCCGCGACCGGTTACCAATCGGTCTGAGCGCACCTTTGGAAGCCTCCGTTACGCTTTTGGAGGCGACCACCCCAGTCAAACTACCCGCCAAGCAGTGTCCTCGCTCTTGCAAGTTAGAAACCAAATGCGCAAAGGTCAGTATTTCAACAACGGCTCCGCAAACGCTGGCGCGCTCACTTCTTCGCCTCCTGACTATCCTACACATCGCGCACCCGGTCCCAATGCTAAGCTGCAGTAAAGGTTCACGGGGTCTTTCCGTCCCGTTGCGGGTAATCGGCATCTTCACCGATACTACAATTTCACCGAGCTCACGGTTGAGACAGCGTCCAGATCATTACACCATTCGTGCAGGTCGGAACTTACCCGACAAGGAATTTCGCTACCTTAGGACCGTTATAGTTACGGCCGCCGTTTACCGGGGCTTCAATTCAACGCTTCTCTTGCGATGACGTCTCCTCTTAACCTTCCGGCACCGGGCAGGTGTCAGGCTGTATACTTCGTCTTTAAACTTCGCACAGCCCTGTGTTTTTGTTAAACAGTTGCCTGGACCTATTCTCTGCGCCCCTCCCGGAGGAGGGGACCCCTTATCCCGAAGTTACGGGGTCAATTTGCCTAGTTCCTTAACCGTGAATCTCTCGAGCGCCTCAGTATTTTCTACCCGGCCACCTGTGTCGGTTTGCGGTACGGGCCGTCGCAGCATATGTTTAGCGGGTTTTCTCGGAAGCCTGATTACCGCCGCTATCACCTCGCCCCGCAGGGCTCGGTGTACTTTCCCGTTTCAGCACTCAGGAGGGATTTGCCTCCCCTAAGTATACCTACGCGGTTTAACGTGCTTTTCCGTCAGCACGCGGGCGTGTCACTTCTCCGTCGCCACTTCACTCCTGCGCCGGGTAACGGAATCTTTACCGTTTGTCCATCGAGTACGCCTCGCGGCTCCCTCTTAGGTCCCGACTTACCCTGATCCGATTAGCGTTGATCAGGAACCCTTGGCCTTCCGGCGTGGGGGTTTCTCGCCCCCATTATCGTTACTTATGCCTACATTTGCTTTTCCGGTACCTCCACCAAGGCTCACGCCTCGGATTCTACGGCGGCCGGAATGCTCCCCTACCAATATCATCTTCTGATAATATTCCACGGCTTCGGCGGACGACTTGATGCCCGATTATTATCCACGCGGGATCGCTCGACTAGTGAGCTGTTACGCACTCTTTAAATGAATGGCTGCTTCCAAGCCAACATCCTAGCTGTCTTAGCAATCTGACTTCGTTAGTTCAACTTAGTATTCATTTCGGGACCTTAGCTGTTGGTCCGGATTGTTCTCCTTTAGGACATGGACCTTAGCACCCATGCCCTCACTCCTGACATAGAACTGACACGCATTCGGAGTTTGTCAAGACTTGATAGGCGGTGAAGCCCTCGCATCTTATCAGTCGCTCTACCTCTATCACTTTACTTCGAGGCTGCACCTAAATGCATTTCGGGGAGTACGAGCTATCTCCAAGTTTGATTGGCCTTTCACTCCTACCATCAGGTCATCCGAAAGCTTTTCAACGCTTACCGGTTCGGACCTCCAGACGGTGTTACCCGTCCTTCATCCTGCCCAAGGGTAGATCACTTGGTTTCGCGTCTGCCCCCACTGACTTATCGCCATTTTCTGACTCGCTTTCGCTCCGGGTACGTGCCTATGGACACTTAGCCTCGCCGGTGAGGGCAACTCGTAGGCTCATTATGCAAAAGGCACGCCGTCACGGTATTGCACCGCTCCGACCGCTTGTAGGCGCATGATTTCAGGGTCTTTTTCACTCCCCTGTTCGGGGTTCTTTTCACCTTTCCCTCACGGTACTGGTTCGCTATCGGTCTCTCGGTAGTATTTAGCCTTACGGGATGGTCCCCGCTGATTCGGGCAGGATTTCTCGTGTCCCGCCTTACTCAGGTGCCGAACTCGTCTTTGTCCCGGATTTCGCTTACGGGGCTTTCACCCTCTGCGGCCGCCCTTTCCAGGGGCGTTCTGCTATCCGTCGCTCTTGACTTTGTCGCTCGGTCCTTCTACCCCGACGCTGCGTTGCCACAGCTTCGGTTTGGGCTCCTGCGCGTTCGCTCGCCGCTACTAGCGCAATCACTGTTGTTTTCTTTTCCTCCGGGTATTGAGATGTTTCAGTTCCCCGGGTTGGCGTCCCGCCTAGCGGAACGGCACGCGTTACGTGCCGGGTTGCCCCATTCGGACATCCGCGGATCTAAGGGTATTTGCCCCTCTCCGCGGCTTTTCGCAGCTTGTCACGTCCTTCTTCGCCTCCGAGAGCCAAGGCATCCTTCATGCGCCCTTCTCTCCTTTCCTTTTTTCCTTTTGGGGAAAGTCGCCTTTTTTCGCGCCTGTACGGCCTTAATGACCGCACTTCGCGCATCTTTTACTGAAGGGTTGTTTGCTCTTGAGTTTTGTCTTGTTGCTCGTATTTATTTTTTGGATTTGCGTGCACTCGCGCAGTCTCCCGCGCTTGTGCTCCAATGTGTCTTCGCTGTTTTCACAGCTTCCAGCATGTCAATGTACTCTTTTCCAAGAGTGGAGAATAACGGATTCGAACCGTTGACCCCCTGCTTGCAAAGCAGGTGCTCTAGCCAGCTGAGCTAATCCCCCGGCTCAATAGACAATGTCGCTTCTGGTGTTTTGTAAAGCGCCGTAGTATTTGTGCTCGTTTGTCTCGAGTCGACTACTTTTGCCTCTTTTGTAAAGTCGTCGCGCGGCCCCCGACGCCGTGGCGCCGGGCATCTCCGCCATCGTGGCGGAAGGCTCCAGAAAGGAGGTGTTCCAGCCGCACCTTCCGGTACGGCTACCTTGTTACGA